>MDTC01037906.1_pt1 | contig 13870 bp, 14 predicted proteins | sample 811181 | NCBI WGS metagenome assembly MDTC01 (sample SAMN05326644, study PRJNA326480) | marine metagenome | isolation source: seawater | place: Pacific Ocean: North | collected 2011
CGTGTCCATTTCTTTTTCTTTTAAAAGTTTTGTCAAAAATGGATTTTTTATCGTTGTTTTTATTTTGGCAATATCTTTTACGTAAATATTAGACCATATAGGTTCTATACCTTGAGAAACTTGCCCAAGTATAAAAGCAGATGATGTGGTCGGGGCAATCGCATTTAAAGTTGCATTCCTTCTGCCATACCCTTTTAATAACTCAGGTTCCCCAAACTTTTTTGCTAAGTGTTCAGAAGCTTTGTAGGAAAGATCTTTTAGAGTTTTAAAAACCTCACTATTTAAATCGTATGCTTTTTGACTATCAAAAGGAAGCATTTTAGACTGTAGTAAAGAGTGCCAGCCTAAAGTTCCCATCCCCAACGCTCTATTTTCTTTTGCAAAATTATACGCCCTTTCCATAAATAGAAACGTTTGTCGATCTTCTCTGTCGTCAGAATTCTTATATGACTCTAATTTTTCTAAAAATTCGGTGATTACAGCATCCAAAAAATAAACCATAGTTTCAACTGCATCCGTATCTTTCCATTTGTCAAAATGCAAAAGATTAATACTTGACAAAACACAAACAAAAGACCAGTTATGATCAGATGGTAACATTATTTCTGTACATAAGTTACTTGCATATATGGGCAACTCTTTATCCTTATATACATCAGCCGCACCATTATTTGCATTATCAGTAAAGAAAATATATGGATAACCCATTTCTCCTCTACTTTGTAAAACTTTAGCCCATACCGTTCTCTTTTCAACATCACCATCAATCATATCTTGCATCCAGTCATTGGTTACAGTAACCCCATGTGTTAATTCTTGAATAGGATTGCCCTCTGACCCAATTTCTAAAAACTCCATAATATCTGGATGATTAATTGGTAGGTAAGGGGAAAAACGACCTCGCCTGACTGAGCCTTGACTTACAACATCTACCATAGATTCAAATAACCTCATGATATGAACAGCTCCAGAAGCTTGTCCATTATTTTTAATTGCTGCTCCCCTGGGTCTAATTTTACCAAAATAACCTGATGTTCCTCCTCCCAGTTTAGACATCATACCCACCTCGGATTGAGTATATAAAATATTACCTATATCGTCATCTATATGCGAACCAAAGCAACTAATTGGTAAACCACGTTCTTTTCCAAAGTTTGACCAAACAGGTGAAGCCAAAGAATAGTATCCCTCTGACATGTAATAATAAAATTTTTCCGCAAAACCTGGCATTTGAAGAATTCCTTCTGCTCTTTTTGCAATATTAGCAATGCGTTCTTCTGCGCAAATTCCCTCACCTATATAACCAGCAGCTAAAAATTTTCTGCTGTTTTCGTTAAGCCACTTAAATGGTTTTTCAGAAATCAAATTCATTCTCTTATTTGAGTTGTCTCTGGCCTGGTTTAAGTCCTTAACAGAATTTACTTGTTTTTGTTCGTCTATTGTTTTTGTCTCCATGCTCTAAAACAGGTCATCATTGGTTATACTTTGGCTTCTTTTACTATAGTTAATGGATCTTTTTACAAAAAAATCTCCATGCTTGGTCCCAATAATTTCATCATCAAACCATTCTGTTTTTAAAACTAGACTTTGGTCAACCTCAAATACTTTTTCAATTCCAATACTTTCAAGAGAATTATTAAATCTATTTTTCAAAAATTCATTAATTACTGCTTTAGGTAAAAAGTCTAACTCGCCATTTTCAAAAATCCAGTCCACAACGTCTTGCTCTGCTTCGTAAGCTTCCTTACATAGATTTTGAATATTTTTGTGATATTCTGATGTAAACCATTCAGGATGTTCTTTCTGAAGAATTTTAATTAAATCAATACCAAAATCTCCATGAATTTGTTCTTCTTTAGAGGTTGCCTCCACCACATTGGAGATACCCTTTAACATGTTTTTGTGCTTATTAAAAGCCATAATTATTAAAAATTGGGAAAACAAGGAAACATGTTCAATAAATAGTGAAAATAAAAGAATTGCTTCGGCGTATTCTTTATTGTCATCACTTTTTGAGTTTTTAAGTGCTGTTTCTAAATATCGAACTCTTTTCATAATACTTGGTTTCTTTTTAAGTTCATTGAATTCGGAGTTCAATCCTAAAATTTCTAATAAATGAGAATAAGCGTCTGCGTGACGAACTTCACTTTCTGCAAACGTTGATCCTACAGACCCAATTTCTGGTTTTGGAATTCTATGATATAAATCTCCCCAAAACGATTTTACAGCTACTTCTATTTGAGAAATTGCCAACATAGTGTTTTTAATTGCACTTCTTTCCGATTCAGTCAAACGGGACTTGAAATCTTGAATGTCACTTGTAAAATTGAATTCTGAATGTATCCAATATGAATGCCTAATAGCCGGAACATATTCATAAAGATGAGGATACTCGTATGGCTTTAAGTTTATTCGCTTTTCGAAAATATCAGACTCTCTTTTTTGACTTCTTTTATTTCTATATAAAATGTACGCTTTTGCTACTTCAGTAAACTTACTTTCCATTAATTGTGTTTCGACAATGTCCTGAACCTCCTCAATTGTTGGAATATACTCTTGGTGTTTATTTTTTCTATCCAATAATTTTTTATAGACAGACAACGATACATCTTGCGCATTTTTTTGCGAACCAACTTCTACCGCGACCATTGCCTTATGGATAGCTCCAGTGATTTTGTCTAAGTTAAAGGCTTTGATATCGAAATCTCTCTTAATTATTTGATCTATCTTCATTTGGTTCAAAATTTTTAATTATCGTTTTATATAAAAATATCTATTTTATTTCATCTGTCTTGAACGACCACTTTGTAAGTTCTTAACAAAATTTTCAACATAAATTTTTTTAATTTTTTTTAATTTTTTTTAAACATTTTCAGATAAAAAAAGAAAACAAATTACATCGAACTTCAATACTTTAAAGTTTGACCAGTGGATTCTTTTACAACAAAAACCAAATTACAAGTTCCGTTTAGTTTGAAATAGCACCACAAAACTCACTATTAATTGTGAGTTTAAATTTGTTGTTTTTTTATTTTCAATAAATATTATTCCACCTCATTTTTGGTCAATTTTAAAACTATTCAAGTTTTTTAATAAAATTGATTTACCAACTGGCTTAAAAAATAGCGGTTATTATTGGAAATTGTTTACAACAAAGATTCTAAATTGTTTTCAAAAATAAAAGCAGTACTTGTTCACAAAGAGCGTTAGTTCTTAACAATTTAATTATTAAAAAAATTTGCATTTTAAAAAGATTCTAGCTTAAATTACTGACAGCTAATAATTTATAATTTTGATATTTGAAACTCATTGTCGATTGCAATTTTCAGGCTATTTCTTTTTTAATTCTTTTGCAACTTTTTCTAGTTTCAAATACCAATCAATTCCAAAACGCCTAATCAAAGCCTCTTTCACGAATTCGAACAGTGGTTTTTGTAGCGCTTTTCCTAAACTACAAGCATCAGAACAAATACTCCAATGATGATAATTTACAGCAGTAAAACTAGAATACCGTTTAACTCTAATTGGATAAAGATGACAAGACAAAGGTTTTTTAATAGGGATTGATCCTTGGTTGTATGCTTTTTCTATACCACACTCAAGGTATCCATTCAAATTATAATGGACATAAACACACTCTTTTCCATTTACTAGGGGTGTTTCTATATTTCCTTCTTCGTCATATATATATTTACCTTTTTCTTCAACTATTTTTTTTCCACTTTCTGAAATAAAAGGTTTTATTTTATTGAAATTTTTCTCAATAATTTCAACCTCACTTTTTTCTAAAGGAGCACCTCTATTTCCCTCTGTACAACAAGCTCCTTTACAAGCAGAGATATTACAATGAAAATTATTTTCAATAATCTCTTCAGAGACTAAGGTTTCTCCTATTTTAAACATGTTATGAAATTAACAAATAATAATTCATTTTGTTTTAATATAATTTATATTTACAATGAACTAAATATTAAAATAAATGAGTTTAAATTTAAAGGAAATTTTTACAGCTTTTATGATTCTATTTGCTGTGATTGACATCGTTGGCAATATTCCTATTATTATAGACTTGAGAAAAAAAGTTGGTCACATTCAAAGTGAAAAAGCTTCTATAATTGCAGGTGTTATAATGATTTTTTTTCTGTTTATTGGTGAAAATATTTTATCATTAATAGGAATCGATGTAAATTCATTTGCAGTTGCTGGCTCTTTTGTTCTTTTCTTTATAGCCTTGGAAATGATTTTAGGCATTACACTTTACAAAGAAGAAGAGGGTACAAATTTGACAGCTTCTGTTTTCCCGTTAGCTTTTCCATTGATCGCTGGACCTGGAAGTTTAACTACACTTTTAGCTATTAAATCTGAATATTCAACTCCTAATATTATCATAGCGATTATAATTAATGTAGTTTTAATTTATTTGGTTCTAAAAACATCTAAAAAAATAGAAAAAATTATTGGTCAAAATGGGATTCAAATAACCAGAAAAGTGTTTGGGGTAATCCTTCTCGCTATAGCTGTAAAATTATTTACTAGTAATATTCAAGGTTTATTTTAAATTTTATGAGAAATTATTTTTTATTAATTATGGCAATAATTCTATTAGGATTTAATATCTATAATTTAGATTTTCAAAATTTTTTAAGCAATGATGGTAAAGTTGCTATAATTGGCGTTTTAGGTTGTCTGGTCGCAATTGTTCTTCTGTTAATTCTTAATAGTTCAAGCAAAATAAACAACAAATTAGAAAAATAAAAATTAGAGAGTTTTAATGTGACATATTTCTATTCCTCCTTTTTTCAAAAATTCTAATCCTGACGTGTCTTTGTATTCTTTGTAGTACACTACTCTTTTTATGCCCGATTGAAAAATAAGTTTACTACATTCTTTACAAGGAGATAAAGTAATATATAATGTGGCTCCTTCGCTTGACTGGGTAGACGCTGAAACTTTCATTATTGCATTTGCCTCTGCATGAAGAACATACCATTTTGTATAATTTTCATCATCCTCACAAATATTTTCAAAACCAGTGGGTGTTCCATTATAACCATCTGATATTATCATTTTATTTTTTACAATTAAAGCACCTACTTGTCTTCTTTTACAGTAAGATAATTTTGCCCATTCTAAAGCCATTTTTAAATAGGCAATATCGTATTTTCTTTGTTTCATTTTAGTCATATTCTACAGTAAATTTAAAATCATGTTTAATGCAAAACCTACAATAATTGCGGAAATAGTATTTATGTACTTAGATAAATTATAGAATCCTAATTTAATAACAAGCCAATTAATAACCAAAATTCCTAAAACAATAATTAATTGAGACGATTCTACACCTACAGCAAATCCAATTAGAGGGTTAATTTTAGATTCCAACGGAAAAGATATTTGATTAAAATAATTGCCAAATCCAAATCCATGTATCAATCCAAAAAAAACAGAAATTATAATTACTGTTAAATAGGAGGAATTAGTATTTTTTGTATTTAAAATATTATTCACTGCTGTAAAAACAATTGTTATTGGAATAAGTATTTCAATTGTTTTTTCTGGGGGCTTATAAATTCCATATGCTGAAATAAACAATGAAAAAGAATGTCCTAATGTAAAAAAGGTGACAATCCAAAACAACGTTTTAAAATGATTAAAAGAAAATGGAATAGTCAACGCAACTAAAAAAAGTAAATGATCATGCGCGCTCAAATCTAAAACGTGAAACAATCCTAATTCAAAATAAAAAAGCAAGTCATAAATCATATAAAATCTTTTTTAAAACTACAAAAACAGATTTTAAAACCCTCTTTCAGATTTAATTCTTTCATAAGCTTTTTGAATTTTTTGAAACTTTTCTTGGGCAGACTTTACGTAAGCTTTACCTAAATGCTGAACCTTATCTGGGTGATGTTTTTTAGCCAAATCGCGATATGCTCTTTTAACCTTTTGGTCCGAGGCCGATTTGTCTATTTCCAATATTTTATAAGCTCCTCCGACTTGATCGATAAACATTGCTTTTATGCTTTCGAAATCTGTTCTAGAAAGTCTCAATAAATTTGAAAACTCCAAAAGTTTTTGTAATTCGGGAGATGATACATTTCCATCTGCTTTTGCAATCCCAAATAAAAAATGAATTACCTGTAATCTACTTTCATACTTTAAAACGGAATTAAAAAGTTTACTAATGTTAGACGGAGAAATTCCATTTTTATTAATATTATCATTAAATATTTTAAATGTGGTGTTTGCTCTTTCCTTGCCATATGCAGAAACAAAATAACTTCTAACATAATCTAATTCTTGTTTAGAAACTCGTCCATCCGCCTTTATTACTAAAGAGGCTAAAGCCAATAAGTTTAATTCAAATTCTTGAGAAGATATATTTCTAATACTTCCATTTTTTGATCTATATCCCTCAAATAAACCTCCTAAAAAATAGCCAATAAGTGCGCCAGGAAATCTAAAAAAAGTATAACCAATAATAGCAAGCATCCATTTAGACATAAGTATATTTTTTTTGACAAATTTACAAAGGTGTTTTTAAACATGTTCTTTTTTATTGGATGTTTATTACCTTTGTATTAAAATATAAATAATATGTATCCATTAGAAATTATCACACCAATGAGAGAGGAACTTACCTCTGTTGGCTTTAAGAGTTTGACAACCTCTGAAGAAGTAAATACAAGTATATCAAAAAGTAAAACAGCTGTTTTAATAGTTAACTCTGTTTGCGGATGTGCTGCTGCCAATGCAAGACCTGGTGTAAAGCAATCCTTAAGTAATGATAAAATTCCATCAGATTTATTAACAGTTTTTGCAGGAGTTGATAAAGATGCGACAAATGCCGCTAGAAATTTGATGATTCCTTTTCCTCCCTCTTCTCCATGTATAGCAATTTTTAAAAATGGCGAACTTGTTCATATGTTAGAAAGACATCACATTGAAGGTAGATCTTCGTCGATAATTAGTGAAAATCTAAAACAAGCATACAACGATCACTGTTAAATTTTTTTAAAATTATTTTGTGGATATTGGAAAAGTAATTAAAAATGATGTTCCTAAATTAATTTTGGATTTAAATGATATCTTACCACCGTAAGAATTTACAAGATTCTTAACCATACCCAATCCAAGTCCCATTCCGCTAGTTTTAGTTGTGAAATTTGGTTCAAATATCTTTGATTTAATTTCCTTTGGGATACCCACTCCATTATCATTAATATCGATAATTACTTTTTTATTTTTTATTTTAATATTTACTTGAATCAATGGTTTTTCCAGTAAATCACAAGCTTCAACTGCATTCTTAATTAAATTTGTAATAATTCTTATCAGCTGAGTTCTGTCAATACTTACCTGTATGTCCTTGTGTTCTGAATTAAAAACTATATGTTTTTCTTTAAATATTTTTAATGCTAATCTTGTTATTTCAATTATATTAATTTTTTCTCCTTGCTGAGCTGGCATTTCTGCAAAATTAGAAAAAGCTGAAGCTATTGTACTCATTGTGTCTATTTGCTGTATTAATGTTTTTGAGAATTCATCCAATTTTTCATCAATTTTAGAGTCCTCTATATCAAAATTTTTTTGAAAACTCTGCACACTCAACCTCATTGGTGTTAAAGGATTTTTAATTTCATGTGCTACTTGTTTTGCCATCTCTCTCCAAGCTTGCTCCTTATTTGACTTTGATAGTTTTTCTACACTTTCATTTAACATTCCAACCATTTTATTATAAGACTCCACTAAAATGTTTACCTCTTTACTTCTTGCTTTAATTTGTATTTTAGTGTTGGTTTTATCTAGCCTAGTTAACTTTATTTTTTTTCCAATTTCAGACAGAGATTTTGTAATATAAACTGAAATTAAATATGAAAATATAATGGCAATAATTAAAATTAAAAAATAAACCTTTACAAAGATTGCTACAAAAGAGTTTAACTCATAACTATTCAATTCATCATCATCATAGTAAGGTAAGTTTAAAATCCATATAGGATTAGATGTGTTATCAAAAATTAACGAGTAAGAGGATCTATATTGAACATCATTAATTTTAGTTTTTTGTATAATGTTTGATTCTTCACTGTTTTTTAATTTTAGTAGAATCGAATAGTTGATTTGATTTTCTGAACTAAGCAATGTTGAATTTAGTAAACTTCCATCAAGATCGTATATACTGAAATTCACATTTTGTACATCTGCAATTTGAAATATTTTTTCTTTAAAAATTGAATCAAACTGAATTTGATTTAACTGACTGGTCGTGTCTTGAAAAATATATGAAATACTGCGTTGTAGTTGAGACTGTTTTCTTTTCAACCTTTCCTCATGATATTTATTTGACTGCTCTTCATATTGTGGAATTGTCAATATAGCTATTCCCCCAAAAGCTATAATCACAAGAAAAGTCATGGCTAAGAAAATTCTAAACCTTATTGAAAAATGTTGATTAATTTTCAGTTTTTTTATCATTATTTTCTCTAATTTTTTTATAAAGTTTTATAAAAACTACTAAAAATATTGTAAAACATATTAAAGATATTATTGAGTATATCCAGTTTATACTATTTTTTAAGGTAACTAAAAATACTATTGCAAACAGCGCTAAAGTAGACACCTCATTCCAAATTCTCATGAAATGTGAGGAATAATTTATAATATCATTTCTTAAATCTTTTTGAATAAAATGTGTTTTAATATGGTACAAAATCAACAAAATCACAAAGCCTAATTTTACAATCATCCAGCTTTCGCTAATCCATTGAGGAACTAAAATCAATAACCATGTTCCAAAAATTATTGCTAAAATTGAAGAGGGCCAAGTAATAATATACCAAAGTCTGTAAATCATTATTTTAAATTGTTGGATAAGGATTTTTCTATCAGGGTTGTCTTTTTTTGAAGCCTCTATAAAATATATAAATAATCTAGGAGTGTAAAACAACCCTGCAAACCAAGTCACCACAAAAATGATGTGTAAAGACTTTATGTAATTATAATATTCCAAAACAAATTTTTTAATTATTTTAAGAAATTGACCACTCGTCTATCCATCTACTTAAAACTTTAACCCATTCAATATCATCATTTAAACAAGGAATTACATGAAACTGTTCTCCTCCTTTGTCAATAAAATCTTCTTTAGCTTCCATTCCTATTTCTTCCAATGTTTCCAAACAATCTGACACGAAAGCGGGGGTTACTATTGCCATTTTTTTTGTACCTGTTTTAGCAAAATTCTCTACCACTTTATCAGTGTAAGGCTTAAGCCAAGGCTGGCCAGCTAATCTTGACTGAAAAGAAGAAGAATATGTTCCTTCATTTAATTCTAAATATTTCACAACTTGCTTAGTAGTTTCATAGCACTGATGTCGATAACAAAATTCATGTGCAGGAGAATCGACTTTACAGCATTCTCCGTTGATCTTACAATGAGAACTAGTAATATCAGATTTTCTAATGTGTCTTTCAGGTATACCATGATACGAAAAAAGAAGATGATCCCAATCCTTTCCTTTTAAATAATCCTGTATTGAATTCGACAAAACTCTAATATAATCTGGGTGATTATAAAATGCAGGTAGATTAGTAAATTCAATGTGCGGAAATAAATCATTTCTTATTTCTTCAGCTAAAACCAAAATTGTTTCGGTGGAAGCCATTGCATGTTGAGGATAAAGTGGTATTAATAATATATCCGTAACTCCTTTATCAGACAATTCTTTAATTCCTTTTTCAATTGACGGATTTCCATATCTCATGGCTAATGAAATAGGTACAGAAGTCATTTTATCTACTTTCTTTAAAAGTCTTTTAGAAAGAACTATTAAAGGTGACCCTTCATCCCACCAGATTTTTTTATATGCTTTTGCAGATTTTTTTGGTCGAGTATTTAAAATAATTCCTTTGACTAATAAAGTACGAAGCCATAATGGTTCATCGATAACTCTTTCATCCATTAGAAATTGGGCTAAGTATTTTTTTACATCTTTCTTTTCAGGACTATCTGGGGAACCCAGATTAACAAGTAAAACTCCTTTCATAATTTATATAGACATTAGATATTTTTTAGGGGTAGTACCAAATTTTTTCTTAAATGCATTAATAAAATGGGTTGCAGTACTATAGCCCACCTTCAATGCAACTTCATTGACATTATAATTTCCAGATGATAATAGCCTTTTAGAAACTTGCATTTTATAGTCTAATAAAAAAACATAAACTGAAGCACCGTAAACTTGCTTGAAACCCTCTTTCAATTTTTTTAGGCTTATTTCTACCTCGTTAGCTAAATCATTAAGTGTTGGTGGTTCTGTCATTCGTGATATTATTATATCTTTTGCTCTTCTAATTTTTTTAATATTTTTATCATCTACTAAAAATGGACATTGTTCGACATCCATTTCTTTGTCTTTATTAAAATACAAACTCATCAGCTCAAAAACCTTAGCTTTTAAATAAAGATTATGCATACTCTCATGTACTGATTGTTGAGCCATTTGATTTAGAACAACCGAAATCATTGGCCCTAATTTTTTATCTTTATAAAATTTATTTCCAGCATTATCTTGATTTAAAAAAGAGATTTGATCTGCTTGATCAGAAAATAAACTGTGAAACTTTTTAATAGAAATCAATACACTCAAAACTAAACTATTAGGTTCTAAGGATGCGTTTATTGGTAATTCTTGAATTGGGTTATATAACAAAATAGAGTTTTCAGAAATAACTGGAAATGAGTAATTTCCATTATTAAAATTAAATTTTGAAGACCCTTTAATACAAAAATGAAATTGAATGTGATTTTTGTCAATTTCGTATTCAAAGGCAGCTCTAAGTTCTTCATCGTTTGAAAGTTTTAGGAAAATTATCCCTTCATCAACTATATAATCTTGGATGGTACCTATTGCGATATTTTTTTCTTTAATTTCCATTTTTGTTATTATTTAGAAGAGTTCTAAATTAGTTCGTGCTTTTTTTGTAAAATACTCTGTAAAACTATAAAATTTTACTAAAAAAACAATAGAAATATGTGAAAATTCTTTCATAGTTATTAATAGAACTTATAGAGTTATTTTTTCTATTTGTGGGGCCTTATTTTTGAATTATTAAAAATATAGACACTAATTTGAAAAAACCATCCCTCCACGTAATTGGGATTAGCTACAAGAAAGCTTCCGCGTCTCTTAGAGGAAGGTTTAGCCTAGACATATCTACATCTATAAAATTAATTTTAGAAGCTAAAAAGTCAGGAATTGAATCAATAGTTATTAACTCAACTTGTAATCGAGTTGAAATATATGCACAATCAAACGATCACAAGGTTTTAATTAAACTTTTATGTAAACATTCCTTGGGAAATGAGTCTGATTTTAGCTCCTGCGGCTATGTTATTATTGGAGAATCCGCGATCAATCATATTTTTAAAGTTGGTACTGGCCTTGATAGTCAAATTTTAGGAGACTTTGAAATTATCGCTCAAATGCGGCAAAGTTTTAAAATATCCAAAGAACTCAAAGCAATTAATCCATTTTTTGACAGATTATTTAGTTCTGTTATGCAGGCTAGTAAAAGAATTAAAAATGAAACAAAACTTTCCTCTGGGGCTACATCGGTATCTTTTGCAGCGGTTAGATATATTCTAGATAACGTTACTAATCTGAAAAATAAAAAAATACTTCTTTTTGGGGCAGGTAAAATTGGCCGTAATACTTGTGAAAATTTAGTTAAACATACTTCAAACAAACAAATTACCTTAATTAACAGAACAAAGGATAAAGCCAAAAGAATTGCTGGAAAGTTCAAGCTTATCGTAAAAAATATTTCTGAAATTTCAAACGAGATTTCAAAATCAGATATTTTAATAGTTGCAACTTCATCTTCAAACCCAACAATTACAAAAGATCTAATTTCTCTTTCAAAAAATATTTTAATATTAGATCTTTCTGTACCAAAAAATGTAGAAGAAAAAGTACAAATGAATCCTAAAGTTGATCTTTTAGATTTAGATCACTTATCTAATATTGCAGATATTAATTTAGATAAAAGAAAGAAATTCATTCCTGATGCAGAGATCATCATAAATGAGATAAAAAAAGATTTTGAAGATTGGGTTGAAACTAGAAAATATGCTCCAACTGTAAATGCTTTAAAGGCCAAACTTAAGCAAATTCAGGACAAGAAAATAAATGTATTAAAAAAGAAATCTCATAACTTCAATGAAGAAAATGTAATGGAAGTTGGAGAACATTTAATCCAAAAAATTACAAACCAAATTGCTAGTCATCTAAAGGAGAGCAAAGAATTTGAAGAAGAATTGGAATCTATTAGAACTATTTTTCAACTAGACCCAAATGAATGATGTCATTAGAATAGGAACTCGTGACAGCAAACTAGCGCTCTGGCAAGCCAACCATGCTAAAAGTAGATTTGAAAAATTAAATATTCCTGTTAAAATAATCAAGATTAAATCTCAAGGAGATTTAAATCAAATAACTCCTCTTTATGAATTCGGCGTAACAGGAATATTTACAAAAAATTTAGATCGTGCATTATTAAACAACGAAATAGACGTAGCTGTACATAGTTTAAAAGATGTGCCGATTAAGCCCGCAGAAGGTGTAAAAATAAGTTGCGTATTTAAAAGAGCTAATCCACATGATGTTCTGGTCTTAAAAAATAAAGAAATTGACTTTACACAAAAATTAAAAATCGCTACAAGCAGTATTAGAAGAAAATGTCAGTGGTTAAACAAATACCCTAACCATAAAATTGAAATTTTAAGAGGAAATGTGGATACAAGACTAGAAAAATTAAAAAATAGCAATTGGGATGGTGCGATTTTTGCCAAAGCAGGACTTGAAAGATTAGAACTAAATATAAAAGAATTGTTGTTATTAAAGTGGATGATACCCTCAGCGGCACAAGGAACAATAGCATTAGCTACTAGAGAAAAAAATGAGGCATTAAAAGAAATATTAAAAAAAATTACTTGCAATGAAACAATGCATTGCGTAACACAAGAAAGAATATTTTTAAAATTAATGGGTGGAGGTTGTTCTATGCCAATTTCAGCTCACGCTTACTTTAAAGACAGTAAGATGATTTTAAAAACAAATATATGCTCAATTGATTACAAAAAATCAATAACTGATATTTCTAAATACAGAAAAAATGATAATGATGCAGGCTTAAAAAGTTATAACAGAATTTTTAATAAGGGAGCTAATAAAATTCTGAAAACTAATTTAATTTAGATGAGAAAAAAAACTATTTTATCTACAATCAAGTTGAGTGAAGCACAATGTGAACTATTTTCAAATAATGGTATTGAATTATTGCAATATAATTTTATCAAAATAACCCCTTTAAGTTTTGAATTACCAAGCCATACCGGTAGCTGGATTTTTACAAGTAAAAATGCTGTAGATGCCGTTTACTCCTCAAATGAAAAACTAAAATATAATAAAATACCTCACTATTGTGTAGGAGAAAAAACTAAATCAGCATTAGTTAAAAATGGCCAAAAAGTTATTAAAATGTTTAATAATTCTCTAAAATTGGCCAATTATTTAATAAATAATCATAAAAATGAAAAATACGTTTTTTGTAGAGGGTCAATAATAAACAAAGATTTTAGTAACTTTTTCTACACAAATAAAATGAACCTAAACGAGATTCCTGTTTACAAAACAGAACTTGTTCCTAAAAAAATTGACTGCATTTTAGATGGAATCATGTTTTTTAGTCCTAGTGCAATAAAAAGTTTTATGAAAAAAAACAAATTAAATAGCTCAGAATGTTTTTGTATTGGTGAAACTACCTCTGCATTTGCTAAAAAATTTTCTAGCAAAATTCATTATGC
>MDTC01259978.1_pt1 | contig 13868 bp, 8 predicted proteins | sample 811181 | NCBI WGS metagenome assembly MDTC01 (sample SAMN05326644, study PRJNA326480) | marine metagenome | isolation source: seawater | place: Pacific Ocean: North | collected 2011
CATGTGTAGGAGCCCCCTGATGATATTGACAGCGCACCTAAGTTCTGGCCCAGATCGATTGCCGTGGGAGTCGAGACTTCTTCGGAGTTGCTTCCATCGCCCACTTGGCCGTCTGCGCTCCCCCCCCAGCAATGCAGTGAGTCGCTAGAATCCACGGCACATGTGTGTTCACGCCCAGAGTCTATCGAAACTGCACCTACTAGTGTGACCCCAACCGTGGCAGCATCGTTCTGTTGGTTGGTCCCGCCATCACCCAGTTGTCCCTTGTTATTGTCTCCCCAGCATTTCACGTTGTTTCCTTGGAGCAGTGAGCAGGTGTGGGAACTACCTGCGGATATGGCTACGGCATTTCCTCCTATTGCGACAGTGGTCGGGCTGCTAGATGAGGCTGTGGACCCAATGCCGAGTTGTCCGTTATCGTTAGAGCCCCAGCATTTCAGAGCCCAACTCTCGGTAATTGCGCATGTGTGGCTCCCTCCCGTTGATACTGCTAGCACATTCTCCCCAATTGTCACTGACACTGGGGTGCTACTGTCGGTGTTCGTCCCGTCCCCAAGCTGACCATCAGTATTCCTACCCCAGCACTGCAGGCTCGCATCATCCATTATCGCACATGTATGCCAGTCTCCCGAGGAAATCTGCACAGGTACTCCGGACAGGCTAGCCCCCACGGGAGAAATTGAATGCGAATTAGTTCCGTCTCCAAGTTGTCCGTAGTTGTTCCTACCCCAGCACTGCAGCTCCCCGTTGTCTAGTATTGAGCACGTGTGATCCTTGCCCGAGCTGATCGAAGTTGCTGTTCTGGCTGCATCGAGGCTAACTTCCGTCATAGTCAGCCTATCTATCGTAGTTCCATCTCCCAGCTGCCCGAACCCATTTGAGCCCCAGCACTGGAGGGACGCGTCGTCAAGAATCGCGCACAGGTGATCGTCCCCGACGGTCATCGTAGTTTCTGTGAAGATCGAACCCGATTGGAAACCGGGTTCGTTATACCCATCTGAAACCGGATGGCGCATGTCGGTTAGTACGCCATCGCTAGCCGCCAGGTAGTACTTCTGAGATCCATCTACCACATTCGCCCCAGTCACGATGACCTCCCAGTCCCCAGCATCCGGTGAATCGACGGAAATGCCGACTAGATTGTTGACGTCATCGTTGGTATACGTCTGGAGGACACCTGTCGGACTCTTCAGGAAAATATCCAAGTCATTCCTTAGTTGAGTTCCTGCTGAAGGAGAATTCTCGACTTCGTTCCACGAAAGAACGACCCTCAAACTGGAAATGCCGGTATCAGGAACGCTCAATTTGAAAGAGTGACTATCTGATGTGATTATATCTATGCCTTCGGAGAAACCGCTGCCCATGGCCCGCTCCAGATCCACCCTGCCCCATCCCTCGTGACTGTTCGGAGCCTTCTCTACGGCACCATTCTGACCATCACCTCCAGAGCTGTACTGGCCATGCATATCATGCGCAGAGGCACTCAGAATAGCCTTCACTAGTGCAGACTCCGGGCAGTTGTCACTAGCAGAGTTGTATGCAAGGTTGCAGTCGTATCCATGCGAGTTCAGATGCTCGATTACTAGTGCAACACTGCCAGCGGTGATTGGTGTGGCCATAGAAGTTCCACGCTTCACTGTGTAGTAGTCTCCGAGATCAGCGCCCGTGTCCCTGAGGGAAGTTCTTGTCGAGTGTATCCAAGTTCCAGGTGCTACTATGTCCGGCTTGATCCGACCATCGCTAGTGGGCCCTCTGTTGGAGAAAGCCGCCATTCCTTCTGCGTTGTCCCCTTCCAAATCACTCTTGATTGGGGTGCCATACCAATCGCAATTCCCACATACGCTGAAGTAACTCCGTGAATGCATCGCCAGGGTGTTCCTGACGTTCTCCGAAGCTCCGACGGATAGGATATTCTTCGCTGTCGCTTGTCTGTTCAATGCCCCTAGGTTAACCTCACCGTCTTGCCCACTGGGACAATTAGTAGTCTGCCATCCGAACGAGGAGTAGGTGCAATCTCTGGCGTCATTGCCCATCGCAAAAAGAATAGTAAGATCCTGGTAATTATTCGCTGCTGCATCCAACTCCATCGTATCCGATGAGTAGTAAGCCCAGCATGAGGGTGAGTTTGTTGCAGTTGGGTTGCTTTGCGTCGGCGCGCATGCATCAGGCCCCGTCCCCCAGGAGTTGGTGTGCACCCTGGCTCCAGCCGCATAAGCCTCAGCATACGCAACTTCGAAATCCGGAGGGGCAAGTGAGCCGTCATTATTGCCATAGCCCACAGCTTGCATGAATAGTTGCGCTCCGGGGGCCATGCCGCTATTGTCCTCGCCATCTCCCGAGTTGCTGCCATCCCCTAGTACGGAACCAGCAACATGTGTGCCGTGCCCGTTGTAGTCGTTAGGGCCACCAGTTCCATCGGAGCACGCCCCACAATCGTTGTATGAAACGACACCCATTATCCTGCCCGAGAAGTCTGCGTGAATTCCCGAGTTCAAGATATTGCAGTTGGTGAGGCTATTGCATTCCAGAGCAGTGTCTAGGCCCGAGTCCATCACTGCAACGATTACTCCATCCCCGGTAACGGCCCCACCATGGCTGATCATGTTCGATGAATCTCCCACCCAATCTGCCCCGATGATCTGAGAGGCCTCTTGGTTGTCAAACTCCGGAGAGTAGATGGGCTCGATCCACTCGATGAATGGCTGTTCGGATAGCATTTTGATTTCCTTAGAATCGACTAGCACATCTGCGAACCTTTCGTGCCTGTAGTCACTCAATTCGACCCCAGTCTTCAGCAAGTCAGTGATGTGGCCGGATCCGGAGAGAAGGACTCGGAGCAGGTACTTCTCGCCCTCAGTCTCTGTGAAATCTTGGTTCTCTCCTTGCAGGATCGGAAACGCGTCTGGGGCAATCTTGTCGATTCCCGCTAGACGAAATGCCCCAATTACGCCTGCTTCATCAAGAGTCTCGGGACTCAGACGAGGAACATCGCAGTGGAATCCTTGAGGGGCATAGAAGGTCCTGCATTCCATCCCCATTTCTTCGAGTTCTTCTTTCCAGTCCGACGGGAGGGGGTATTCATGACCTAGTGCATGCCAGCCTGAGACAACCGACTCCCCGGTAACTTGCTCCCATTGATCGATAGGGACATAGCTTGCTGTCCTGTAGTATAGTGCGGCCTTACCAGTATTGCCGTTGTCCCAATTCCACCCATGAGAGGGGTCTTCGGAGTCCACAGCAGTTTGGTCAAATGGCATGAAGCTAGGTACCTCGATAGACTCCTTCGATTCGGCCCCTCCTCCCAGTTCTGGAGCATCTGCTCCAAATTGACTGATTGACAGAAGGGTGGGGAGAATCATGACTGCCACTAGTGCCAAAGACAGGCGTGATCTCACCGCGTTGCCACTGGACATACTCCTCCTACGAAGTAGGAGAACATTAAAATTGCCTCCATGCCCAAACTCCGGGTACCTCAAAATAACCTCTCTTTCCAGTACCCTAGTATGCAAAATCTATTGTGAAAAATATCACATACGCCCGACCCACTCGTCTGTTTCTAATGGACGAAGACATCCTTCCGACATCACCCCTGGAATCGGAGGAAAAACAACCCACTGAAGCATCTTTCAACTCTGAATCCAATGTAAGGATTGACGTAGAATTAGACAGGATTAGAGATAGGAGGGAGAACCCGGGTAAGAGCTTTCTATACAACACGGTAGTACCTCAGACGTTCGACGACTACACATTAGTATTCGGATTGATTGCTGGCCTCGTTTTCTTCGGGTCTATCACAATCGCCTCATCGGGCCTAATTCTTGGTAATTCTATTGTGATTGATGATACTTTATCCGGAACTCCACTAGACCCAAACGATTGCGTCGACAAAAGAGGCGAGGTGTGGATTGATACGTGGGTCGATCATGATGATTTGCAAATCGAAAGCCATAACACACCACCATCCTCATCTTCTGTAATTTCTGTTTTTGTCTGGAATTTGACATCGTGGTCAGACAACGACCCTCAAACCGAACCTGTTCCAGAAATAGAATTCAGAGTAGGCGGACTTGGAGATCTGGAATCGGAACTCAGTAAGGAGGATCTGGCCGATGGTGAATACTATGTTAGAATCTTATTTTTCTATTCGGAAAACAGTTCAAATGACTGGTCAGATTTGCCTGAAGATGAGATATCTGAGAAGCAAAACGAATCATTGAGCCAAGAGGGAGACCCAGGATTCACCGTAAAGGAGTTAGAAATAGAGTTGCAAACCAGTGATTCATCATCCCTCTTCGGATCTGGTGAGGGACATAGGAAGATGGAGGAATCCGATGATGAAAAAAGAGCCTGTTTAACCATTCAGAGAATGGGAGTCTGGGGCTGGGGATTGATGGGCGCAGAGTGGGTTGGAGGTAGGGAGACTGCTATGCTTACAGGGGGGAACGCAGAAATCCCACCTTGGTACATGGCCATAGTATCTCTCGGGATGTCCGTGTTCTTCCTTTGTGTCCAGTATCCACTAATGCACAGGTTGTACCACAGAGAGGCAGATGATCTTCTATCCAGTGAGCAAATGAAAAGGCTAATCTGCAGAACGATTGAAAATGCCTGCAAAAGACTTCAGATTAAGCCCGATCTGGAATCTATCAGAGTCCAGGATAGAGCAATTTCAGTCGATGTTTTCTTGCCGTATAGTACTACGAGAAAAACCATCATGTCTCCAATAGAGATGAAAGGAACAATCATCAAAGATATTCTCAACGAGTTCCGAATCTTCGGAGAAATGAGGCCACTTCAGGTAAAGACGGTTTGTACGGACCCAAATGAAGACTCGGAGGAAACACCAGATCTCGACACATTGGGCGAGGTCAGTCTAGCCGATGACTACAGTGTATTCTTTTCCTCTATAGGCCAGTTTGGTAAACTAGAGGAGTCATTCAGAGAAAGCATGTCGAGATGGTTCAGGAAACACGATGTAGCAGACTATGGATCTGCAATTATGGCCGATGAGGATGCCGTGTTCGTTAGGGTAATCTACAGGCCAGTAATGAAGTTCGCATATTTCCTATTCAAGCCCACCTACGAGCATCTGCAGGGGGATCTGAGGACACAACTCGGATCTGACTTGGAACATCTCTTGGAAGATAGGGAACTGGTAGTTAGTGCTAGAAATGAGAAATCAACACTCGGGGATAGAGCGGTCGCCGGAAGGGTCGAGCAGGGTTCAGAAGAGCACACTGGGGAAGCAATGGTGGCTAAGCGTGATGGTATTCCAGGTGCCCTATTGCAGAACCCATTCATGGGTGACATCCTATCATCAGTAGAGTATGTGGCTCACAAGAATAGGAAAAGAATAGACAAGTATGGCTTCTGGGGACTGATAGTTTTCGTCTGGATACCTTTCATGGCAAGCGGTGTCCTAGTGGGGGCAATGCTCGGCCTAGTGGCCCGAATGAGGTTCCAGAGGGTTCTCGCTGCCTGCTTCATTGGCGGTACGGCTGCATCAGTCACTTGGGCCTATACAGCACGAGGGATCATCGAGGTGATGGAGAGATATCACGCGGAGGCGTTCATCCCATTCATCATCCTCCTGGCTGTAGGATTCACATGGCTAAAGATTAGGGACAACAAAAGACATAGAAGGGAAGAGTTGTTCAAAGACTCCATGTCATTCTTTGCTGGAGCCTCTGAATAACTATCCTCGAAAGTAGATCGATACTGATTAGGATGAACCAATTACTGCTGTGAAAAAGATGGAAAATATACTGAAAATGCGTAACATCAGACGTCACTATGTGATGCCATCAGGGACTGTAAAGGCCCTGGATGGAATAGATCTGGAAGTCAGAGAAGGAGAGAGGATAATCCTGCTCGGCCCCTCTGGTTCGGGTAAGACCACCCTTCTAAACTGCCTCTCTGCTTTGGATAGCCCAACCTCAGGAAGCTATTCTTTCTCAGGATCATTAGTGCCTTCAAACGACTCAGAGAAAATGACGAAATTCAGGAGAGAGAACATAGGATACGTCTTCCAATTTTTCAATCTGCTACAAGATCTAACAGTTCTGGAGAATCTACTGCTAATTCAGGAATTATCTGGAAGTAGGGACGAGGAGAGGGCCAGGGAACTACTTGGCTTAGTTGGCCTTACCAATGAAATCCATAGATTCCCCGCGGAGATTAGTGGAGGCCAGCAGCAGCGGGTAGCGATTGCAAGAAGTCTAGCCAAGACTCCTCGCCTTCTACTAGGTGATGAACTAACTGGCAACCTCGATTCTAAGACCTCCACCACTGTAATGGAAGTACTGGTCAAAGCATGTGAAGCAGAAGGGATAACCTGTGTTTTCGTAACTCATGACGAGTCCTTGGTTGAATTCGCAACTCGAGTAATAAGAATAGATAGCGGCAAGATTCTTTCCGATGAGAATATAGAGTGAGATGCAAATGCTAGTACTCCTAACCAAGCGACTCGCGAGAAGCCTACTGAGGATGAAACTCAGGCTTATCGCGGTTTCCGCAATGGTGATGGTCGCCGTGTTCGCCGGCATCTCGTTTGCCGCATACGCTCATACTGTTTCTGGGATGTACGAGGAGATATACCAAGACACCGACCAAGGAGTCAATCTCCCTGATGTGTGGGTGGAGAACCCTAGCGGAATTTGGGATGCGGATACGTCGAACTCGTTCTGCGAGGAGATTTCCGTAGAATGGCCAGATTCAACTCTCGTACTGAATGACTGCGAGCCACGCCTAAGATTGGACGGGACAATGTTCCTCCGTGAAATACACGATGGAATCGAGTCAGAAAAAATAGTGCCCGCCGTATGGCATGGAATAGATGAGGGTCGCATCGATAGGGTATGGATTCCTAATCACGATTGCTGTTCCGGGAGAGTGGCATCGACAGATTCCGAGATTGTAATCGATCAACGTGTGGCATCGGGAATGGAAATTGGATTAGGCGACAATGTTTCGATAGGCGCAGGATCAGGAAGGATGTCCTTCACAGTTGTCGGGATAGGTTTCCAATCTAATCACCTCTTCTTCGGCCAAGAGGGGTCACTGTTTCCCGCAGAACCCGGGACATTCGCCACTGGATACCTATCATCAAGCGGTCTTGAGAGACTTGCAAACCTCACTTCCGGGTCCTCGAATATTATTCTGATAGACGTATTGGGCGATCCAGATTATGATATACCTTCAACCGATGAGAATGAGGGTACAGAACTTACGTCCCTAGTCTCTTCAATTGATGAGGCGATTTCGAACATGGAAGACAACCCAACATTGGTCTACGATCGCTCACAAGTCTTCTCCGTGGAAATTCTTCGCGCGGATGCTGAAGGTGCGATGATGTTCTATGTCCCAATAACAGGGATGATAGCGGCTATTGCTGGAATCACAATTTTCCTAAGCCTGCAGAGACTCGTTCAGTCCCAGTCAAGAGAGATAGCAATATTGCGAACCCTTGGAATCCCCAGATATGCAATAATGCCCGCATATTTCCTCATGCCATTGGCAATAGGGGTGATTGGAGGGATCTTGGGGGTAATTCTTGCCGTGACGCTTGGCGTTCCGGGCATGCTAGATTTCTACGAGGAAATCTTGGGGATTCCAATCCTAGAAGCGGCCGATATCTCTCCTCTGGTAATCCAGATTCTATCAGTGACGATTCTAGTCGTTATGGCTTCTGGGGTGCTCCCTGCCATTCAGGCATCAAGGCTGCAACCACTGGAAATAATGAGGGGTCAGCATGAGATCAGAATCTCATCTCGACGGATTCAAGCCTTAACTTCCAGACTACCTGCGACAGTCGGACTAACCGTCCGATCGAGCATTAGGAAGCCAACAAGACTCGTCTTCACATTCCTAGCCGTTGGCCTCTCAATGCTATTATTCGGCAGTACTCTCTTGATGATGTCAACAATGGAGGAAATCACCGTTGGAAGCATCGAAGAAAATCAGAACTGGGATCTACAGGCAAACGTACCTTTAGATGGAGAAGGCGCAGTAATCGAATGGGTAGACGAGAAAGGTGCAGAATACGAAAAATTACTAATTTTCCCCGCCAACCCAGTCAATGACTCCAGAGTTATCTCCGCCTATGGGGTCGAAGAGATTTCTACTAGCAGTGATTCGATGATTGTTATAGACTTGAGAACAGGTTCCATTCCCGAGAGTGGAAAACAGACATCAGAGGTCCTAATCGACCAGGGTCTGAGTCACTTCCTAGGATGGGGGATAGGCGATACCAGGACGCTAGTCTTCGGATCCGAGTTGAAGAGTGTTGAAATCGTTGGAATCACTCAGGGCGAGCTTAGCAGAACAGTATACTTCCATAGGTCCGATTTGGCCGATGTAATCGGAATAGAAGCGACTTCGGTTTTGATCGACCTTCCTGATGGGATCGAAGCAGATAGCAAATTAGGTGAGATTTCCGTTGGTCTAACGGAGAAGGAAGACGTCATAGCTTCCTATGAGAGCATTATTGAACAGCAACAGAGTTTCCTAGGGGCAATACTTTTCTTAGGTATAATAATCGCAATTGTTGTCCTTTTCAACACATTACTGATGAATCTCTCCGAGAGGGACAAGGAGATTGCGACCCTGAGGGTATTGGGCGCACCAATCAAAAGACTAGGTTGGATGATGTTTGGAGAACATCTGGCAATCGGCCTAATCGGGGGTATCCTGGCCTTCTTGTTCACATTGGTTGGAACTCAGGCCATGATTTCCTCTATAGTACAGTGGTCATTCTTCATGACAGTGACCGTCGACCCTATCGTTGCTGTCCAACTTATCGGAGTAGTAGTTGTTACCTCAGTTGCGCTTACTCCCTATGGGATGTGGAGAATCAGCAGGATGGATCTAGTCGAGAAAGTCAAAGACCTATCTCAGTGAGCACCCCACATGCGAGTCATCTCCTGGAACCTGAATGGGATTCGAGCCGCCCATAGAAAGGGGCTCGTTGAGTTCATCAAACGCATCGATGCCGATGTCATGCTCTTCCAGGAAGTCCGTGCCTTGCCAGAGCAGATGCCAAAGGACTGGACTCAGCCAGAGGGCTATGAGGTAATTTGGCACCCAGCTCAGAAGAAGGGTTACTCCGGCGTGATGTCTTGCTCTCGAGTTGGGATGTCCGAGGTGGGCAGGGGGATAGACACCGAACTAGACGAAACCAGGGATCCAGAGGGACGAGTATTGGTAACCAAGCACGATAACCTGAGTTGCATAAACATGTATCTGCCGAATGGATCCGCCAGACAGGAGCGTCAGGACTACAAGGATCAGTGGCTGGAGGACATGCTCGTTTGGAGTAAACAGTTCCTCGAGTCATCCGAGCCCGCACTACTGTGCGGGGATCTGAACATCGCCCATACAGAGGACGATATCTGGGATCCCAAAGGAAATAAGCGCACTTCAGGATTCCTAGAGAGCGAGAGAGGATGGTTCGATAGAATGCTGGAAGCAGGGTGGCACGATCTTCTAAGGATTCATGTCGGGCCAATGAAGGGACCTTACTCTTGGTGGTCTAATTTCCGAAGAGCAAGGGAGAGGGATAGAGGTTGGAGGATTGACTACATCTTGGCAAACAAAGCGGCTAGACCCCTGATGAAATCTGCAGAGATCATGAGGGAGGGAGGGCTAGTCGTATCCGACCACGCCCCCGTAATTGTCGACCTTGATATCTGACATACAAATTGCCGTTGAAACCCGGACAAGATGCGACGGGACCATTCAAGAGAGGGGACATTGGCGATAATACGTGGCAGATGCACTAGCAAACCGCTTGGAAACCCTCCTCCCGGGAGGCAGGGGAGTATGGGTCCCGATGGACCACAGTGCATCCTCATTCCCAGAGAACGGATTGATGGACACCGATTCAGCAGTTGACGCAGCGATAGACGGGGGCGCGGATGCAATAGTGCTGCATAAGGGGCCATTATCCTATCATGTTGCAAGAACGGCTTGGAGCAGATTCGTATGCCATTCGTCCATGTCCACCATCCACGGTGGACCCCGATCCCAAGAAAAGATCACCGTCTCCAATCCAAGAGAGTGTATTTCGAGAGGTGCAATTGGTATTTCTGGCCAGGTCAACCTCGGAGATCCTGCAGAACCAGAAATGATCCTTCGCATGTCCAAAATTACTTCCGAGGCACTCGAAGCAGAACTTCCAGTACTGGGGATGTTCTACCCACGTGGTCCAAACTTGCGACCTGATCCATCCGATCCAACTATGGGTATCGCACATGCTGCAAGGCTAGCATGGGAATTGGGTTGCAATGTTATCAAGGTCCCATGGACTGGATCGACAGAATCATTCAGGATCGTCACCTCTTCGGTACCGATACCGGTTCTAATTTCCGGAGGGGAAAGAGGCGTTGAATTCTCACAGATCCTGGAACTTGTCGAGCAGTCAATCAATGCAGGAGGGTCGGGAGTATGCATTGGAAGGCATGTATTTGCTGCAAAGGAACCAGCATCTCATATCAGATCACTGAGGGCGATAGTACATGATGGGGCATCTGCAGAAGAGGCAGCAAGACATCTGGGGTGAATAGATGCAGATTTGGTCCGAATCCAGCCATGGATCATACCCCAATAGGGATGTAGTTAGTAGATTCTGGAATGGTTCATCTTCGGATGTATCGGAAGTACAGATTAATGATCCATCAGATCAGGAAGAAGCACTATCTCTCATCGGACTAGTTCCATGGATCCTGGTCCGATGTTCAGACTGGACCATGGTCCCACTGGAAAATCTAGTTGCAGCATCTAGAGGGACGAGTACCAGAATCGCTGCAGCAATCGACAAAGAAGTCGAACTTAATGGTGCAGCATTTGCTCTGGGTGGTGGAGTAGACGCAATACTAGTCCCAAGCCGCCTAGTCGAGGGGGCGGTCACTGTTCTCGGAGGCAGATGGGATAAGGAGGAAGCTGAAGACTCCGAGGTAACCATCGAAGAAGCTAGAATACTGTCTATCGAAGGGGCAGGGGTCGGAGAGAGGGTTTGTGTTGATCTAACAAGGAGGATTAATGACGGCCAGGGAATGGCAGTTGGCTCGATCTCTGGTAAGCTTTGCCTAATTCATGGGGAGACAATCAAATCTGAGTATGTGCCAACACGCCCATTTAGGGTAAATGCCGGAGCAATCCATTCTTACGTACTCATGGCGGATGGAAAAACAAAGTATCTGAGTGAATTGACTTCCGGAGATGAAGTCGCGATCCTGTCATCTTCCGGAAATCAAGAGAAGGCTACAGTCGGCCGTTTGAAAGTGGAGATCCGCCCTCTACTATTGATTAGATTCGAAGTCCCTAGTTCGCAGGGCCAGATAGTGGTCCAGCAAGCCGAGACGGTGAGACTTATTTCCTCCGATGGAGGTGCAATCTCAGTAACTAATGCAAAAGAAGATGACAAGATATTCGTACTCGCCGACAAAAGGGCTAGGCATGTCGGATTCGCCCTAAATGCAGAGGTGAATGAGAGGTGAAAGTATTGGGATCAGGCAGGTCAAATGGTGCCATTTCCATTCTCCATGCTTTGGGTTCAGGCAGAGGATGCTCAGTAGGGATCCAGCTAGAAACACAGGTCCAGATAGTTAACCAGTCAAACGAAGTAAATGATGACAGTCATGGACTTCTGGCCTCTGTCGAGTATTGCTGGAGGGAGCAGGGACTCCCAATTCCAGATGAATTCGGATGGAATGTGGAGAGTACGGTTCCAATCGGACAAGGGCTCAAGTCCAGCTCAGCTCTTTCGTGTGCGGCCCTTAGGGCTCTGAATTCTTACGCATGGACGGGACTATCCAATTCAGAAATTGCAGATCTATCCGCCAAGTCCCAGTTGATGTCAAATTGTGCAATCACAGGAAGCATGGATGACAATTGGGCATCTCTAGAACCCGGATGGAAACTAGTCGATCCGAGTCTGGGAGCGTCTGATTCCATTATCATCCAAGGTGAGGTAGATGACAGTCTGTCAGTACTAGTTTGTCTCAGAGGCAAGCGCTCAAGAGAAATATCTCTTACCAGATTCTCAGAACAAAGTCAGATTTTCGAGAGGTCATTGGCATCGATAATGAGTGACTCCGCTCTTGATTCCCTGTCATCAAATGGCATGGCAGTCTCTGCTGCTACAGGTGATCACGAGGCTCTAAGGATAAGTAACCTCTGTATTGCATCAGGCGCTATAGCTTCTGGAATCAGCGGTTCCGGTCCGGCAATCGCAGTAGTTTGCTTCGAAGATGACACAGCCTCTATATCCGAAATAATCGATGAAATGGGATATTCCACAATACAGACACGATTTGCAAGCAATGCTTCACCCGTCGAGGAGGCATCTTGATGGGAATGGGATTGGGTGATCAGTTGAAGGTGACACTATTCGGCGAGAGTCATGGCAAGTGTATCGGGGCTTTAGTCGAGGGGATTCCTCCTGGAACCGAAATCGATTTGCAGACCCTTTCAGATGATCTGTCTAGGAGGAGGCCGGGTAGGAAAGGGATGTCAGCAAGATTGGAACCCGATGAATGTGAGATACTATCTGGAGTCTATGAGGGTAAAGCCACTGGATGGCCACTTCTGATGCTAGTTCGGAATTCTGATGCTAGGTCATCCGACTACGCTTTCCTACCTGATCACCCTCGCCCCGGGCATGCAGACATGGTGGAGGAGATTAGATCCTCTGGATCCAGCGATCTTCGTGGAGGTGGTTCCCAATCAGCCAGACTCACATTGGGCCTGGTGTCAGCAGGAAGTCAAGTCCGGACAATCTTGGAAAACGCCGGATGGTCTTGTCATGCTCATCTAAGCAGGGTCGGAGATATCTCTGCAAGACCACTGATAGAACTGGAGAAATCAGAACTAACTGATGACGTGCCAGAAATGTCCAGACTCAATTGTCGTGATCCCGAAGCCGCTCCAAGAATGGCAGATTTGATGAAACGTATTCGGAGGGAGAGGGATTCTATCGGCTCCGTAGTTGAGTTGCTGATTCATGGATTGCCAATAGGTGTTGGAGAACCTTGGTTCGATGGCATCGAACCGTCTCTTGCCAGGGGCCTGATGGCAATTCCCGGAGCCAGGGCAATCGAGTTCTCGAACGGTGTAGAATCATCGCAGATGAGGGGCTCCGAGAATAATGACATGTGGATTCCAGGACTCGAGTCACCGCAGTTGGAGGGTGCAGAAACCGGTGAAGCAGATGGGGCTCTGGGTGGGAGATCTACAGGATCCCCGATTAGAGTATTGATCCACTTCAAACCACCGAGTAGCCTTCCAAGAGAGCAGTTCACGCTCCACCTTCCAAGTAATGAAACCAAACCCCTCAAGGTCGGAGGCAGGCATGACCCAGTTATCGGGCCAAGAGCCGCTCCTGTCGTAGAGGCGGTTGCAATGCTTGTGATTGCAGATCTTGGTTTGATGGGTGGATTCCTATGATTAGGACTGTCCCTCAAGGTACTCTTGAATCCTAAGAGGAAGGTTGATTGCGAACATAGATGCAATCACAATGAAAACTAGAATTGTTCCTAGGGCAACACCGTATACGCTGGTCAACTCGACACTCTCCTCGAGCCTATTTGCAGCCACAGGATCAAGAATACGAACGAAAAGAGGGACAAAGAAATTGATGAACAGAGTAAGGGTTGCCACTACTGCTGCAACTGCAGGGGTATATCCCAGTGCCCTGTTGTACCTATCAGTGATGCTTTTCACGTTCATTACGTAAACCTCCCCTGTCCTGATGGAGGTATCCAGCATGGAGAAACGAATTACTGCGCTTGATATCTCCATATATACAACAAGGAAAACAGCATAGAGGATTAGAAGCAGTTTCTGGATTACCTCATTCTCCGGCAGGAAAC
>MDTC01120751.1_pt1 | contig 13867 bp, 13 predicted proteins | sample 811181 | NCBI WGS metagenome assembly MDTC01 (sample SAMN05326644, study PRJNA326480) | marine metagenome | isolation source: seawater | place: Pacific Ocean: North | collected 2011
AGCGTGCCCATGACGAGGAGCGTCGGTGCCACGAGGAAGGTGGCGACGCCGTTCGGCGGCCCGTAGGCGCCGACGGCACGGCGAGCCTCCTGGACGGCCTTGGCATCACGACCCGACAGGCCGCGACCGCCGAAGCCCTCGGGCCACTGCGGGAAGGCGAAACCCGAGTCGGCGAGAAGCCGCCACCAATCGCCCAGCGGCATCGCTGGATCCCAGTGGTGCTGGAACCATTCGGTCGCCTCGGTCGTGATGTCGGTCGTGTCCATCCCGGGCCAGCTTGTCAGGAGCGCCTCTCGGTTCGCCAGCGGCGTGCTGCCCTCCTGTCTGGGCCAAGTGCAGCGACCTGCGCCCACCTCGTTCGCTGTGTGAGCCGGGCGGCGATCTGGCAGTCTGAGGATGAGAGGAGGTCCGATGGATTACGCTGCGCTTGCTCGACCCCATGACCCCACCGACTACGTCGTCCCCACACTGGACGGCTCAGGGCCGAAGGCTGCGCAGGTGCCGAAGGGTGTCACTGGTCCCGATGCATCGTGGAACGTCTGGCCGTCGCGCATCCTTGATGGGTGCCGCGAGCCCCTCGTCGACGAGGCCGCTGATCTGCGCGGTGTCTGGGAGTGCTACGAGGGCCCGATGAAGGGACACGTGGAGCGGGTCGAACAGGTGGGGAACCGCATCACGATCACCACCGGCGGCCTGGTCCATGACATGTTCTGCGACGGCACGCTCGAGAACGGCGTCAATGACACGGCCGGCATCGGTGGCCGCAGAATCCGGGTCGCGGCTCGGTGGAAGAAGGGCGTGCACAAGCTCCGACCGTGGAACACCGTCGTGGCGGTCACCCGCCGCCTCGACCCCGAAAACGGCGACATGATCTGGCGCTACGGCCGTCGGATCAATCGCCTCCGACGGCTGACCGAGCCACCGTTCGATCACCCAGGGACCCGGGCCGCTGCCGAAGCAGCCGGCACCTTGCCGGACTGACTCGCCCCGAGCACGAAGTCGGCTGTCAGGACCAGCCGCAGTGCGGCGGTAGCGTCGGCGAACGTGATCACCCTCCACCCACTCTCTGCTGACACCAAGGAACGGCTGCAGGATGCAGGCCTCAAACCCACGGAGGTCACCGGACTCATCGCAACCGCGCTCGCCGAAGACCTCGGGGACGGTGTCGATATCACCTCGGTGGCGACGATCCCGGAGGGGCAGACCTGTGCCGTGAACTTCGGTGCTCGCGAGGCTGGCGTGGTCGCAGGGCTCCCAGTCGCAGCCGCAGTCGTCGACATGGTGTGTGGGCCCGACGGCTCGTTCGACTACCTGGCCGAGGACGGCGACCGTGTCACCGCCGGCACCGCGGTAGCTCGGGTCGATGCGCCGACCCGGGCGATGCTCACCGCCGAACGGACCGCCCTCAACCTGCTATGCCACCTGTCCGGGATCGCCACCCTCACTCGGCGCTGGACCGATGAGCTCATCGGTACCGCAACGAGCGTACGCGATACCCGCAAGACGCTCCCGGGGCTTCGGGCCTTGCAGAAGTACGCCGTGCGGTGTGGGGGCGGAACCAACCACCGGATGGGGCTGCACGATATGGCGCTGGTGAAGGACAACCATGTTGCTGCGGCCGGTGGGATCGCCGCGGCCTACGCAGCCTTGATCGGCCTCGAGGGAACCGTGCCGGTCGAGATCGAGGTCGACGACCTCTCGTCGCTCCGGGCCGCCATCGACGCTGGCGCCAATGAGGTCCTGATCGACAACTTCTCCACCGAAAACATGCGGGCCGCTGTCTCCCTGCGCGACGAGATCGCGCCCACGGTCCGGATCGAAGCCAGCGGCGGCCTTACCCTCGGTCGCGCGGCCGAGGTTGCGACGACGGGCGTGGACTTCATCGCCGTGGGTGAGCTCACTCACTCGGCACGGGTCCTCGACCTCGGTCTCGACTGGAACACCATCAGCGCAAGCTGACCAGCGGAGTCAGATCGCCAACGTCGCCGATCGGTTGATGATCGCTCGGGCCAGCCCGAGGGCCGCCATCGCCGAACTCTTGGGGTTGTCGGGCAGCGGGGCATTATCGATCCGAACGTCGAGTTCCCCGAACGCGCCCGAAGCTCGAAGCTCGTGACGATTCGTCGTTGCGTTCGGGTCGGCGACCAGCACAACCCGGGTGGCGTCTGGCCCAATGCCGGCGAGGGCGGTAGTCATCGCGACGTTGGCGTTCTTTGGGAAACGAGCTGCGGTCTCTGCAGCGGTGGCCTCGAGCAGCACGGTCGGCTCGGTGATTGTGTCGAGGAAGCCGCCCTCGTCGGCCGGTGTGCCCTGCCATGCCCTCGGCGGTTTCACGATGCGGTGCTCGACCGTGTCGAGTCCGAGCTGTCGGCCGGCGGCAAGGGCGTCGACGCCACCGAGCGCACCCGGCTGGATGTGGATCGTCGCGTGGTGCTGGTCGGCGACCCGACGTAATTCGGCGAGCACCAGCGGTTCGGCGAACGCAGAAACCGAAGACACGATCAGGTCGGCGCCGAGTGCGAGCGCAGCCCGACCCCACGGCGCCACAGCCTCGCGGCTGGCTGCTTCGGCGACGACGTCGGGCTTCAGGGCGGCGAGCTCGCTCGGGTCGGTGATCAATGCTGCGGTGGCTGGAAGGCCCTCGCGGGCAGCGTCCGGCGACCGGACGACAACCCCGACAATCGCAATCGCGCGATCAGCTTTCACCGCGAGACGGGCAGCCGTCTGGCCGATTGCGCCCCATCCAACGAGGACGATCCGCAACGGTTCCCCCACGGTCAGCCGCCGAGCCCACAGGCTTCGAACGCCTCGCGAGTCACGGCCTTCTCATCGTCAGTCAGTTCGAGCAATGGCGCCCGGACCCCGCCACCGACCTGGCCGAGAAGCTCCTGCCAGTATTTCTGGTGGGCATGGGGCTTCTCCGCCGGACGGGTGCCCATCAGCGCATCCCGAACCGGGTCGAGCGACACGCTGATCGCACGAGCGTCGTCATGGCGACCAGCGAACGCCGCCTCGGTGTAGTCGTGCATGCGGCGATCGGCCGCGGTCTGGATCAGGAACGGAGGCGACGAACAGAGGTACAGCTTCCAGTCGAGTTCGATGATGTTGTCGAGCCACTCGGTCTCCGACGCCGTGCTGACGTGGATGCGATCGGACGCGAGCCCCGAGAGTTTGGCGTACATCTCCCTTGGAACCGAGTACTTGATTGCGACGACGTTCTCGAGATCGGCGAGACGATTGCAAAGTTGTGGCGACATCAGATAGCCGCTGTCGGGATGGCTCCACAGGGCGATGCCGATGTCTACCGCTTCCGAGATCGTCCGGTAGTAGCCCATCAGCGTCTCGTCCTGTGCCTTCGTGAAGTGAAGGGCTGGCGCGTGCACGACGATGTAGTCCGCCCCGCACGATTCGGCGTGGCGGGCGAGGTCGAGCACAACGTCGAGGTTCTGATCAGAGCACGACATGATCGTCTGGGCGTCGCCACCGCAGGCCTCGACCGCAAGCTCGAAGGTTCGCTTGCGTTCGTCGACCGTCATCGAGAAGAACTCGCCCTGCTTCCCGCTGATGAACAGGCCCCGGATGCCGAGGTCCTCGGTCCAGTGGCGGACGTTCTCGGCGAAGCCGTCCTCGTCGATCCGGAGTTGGTCGTCGAACGGCATGAGGGCGGCCGCCCAAATACCGGTCATGGTGGTTCGGGCGTGTTCTTTGGCCCGATCTCTGGTGTACTGCACGCGCCAATCCTCCTGTTCGGCCTCAGACGATCTCGATGCTGTGGGACAAGTTCTTGACCACGGTGTAGTGGTGGAGTCCCTCGATCCCGCCTTCGCGGCCGTACCCACTCGACTTCATCCCACCGAAGGGCGTTTCAGGCAGTGACGCCTCGAGCGTGTTGATGGACACATTGCCGGCCTCGACTCGCTCAACCATCTCGTCGACAAAGTCAGCTCGGTTGGTGAAGCCATAGGCCGCAAGTCCGTACGGAACCGAGTTGGCCCGGGCAATCGCCTCGTCAAGCCCCGAGACAGGATTGACGATGGCGACCGGCCCGAACGGTTCTTCTTGCATGATTCGAGCATGGTCGGGGACGTCGGCGAGCACCGTCGGTTCGAAGAAATAGCCCACAACGCCAATGCGGCTCCCCCCTGTGGTGACCGTGGCGCCGGCAGCGGCCGCATCCTCGACGAGTTCCTGCATCGCCAGAAGGCGGCGACCGTTCGCGAGGGGACCCATCTCGACCCCGTCGGTGAGCCCATCGCCGACAACCGTCGCCGCGCTTCGCGTCGTGATGCCGGTAAGGAACTGGTCATAGATCTGCTCGTGCACGAAGAAGCGGGTCGGGGAGGTGCAGACCTGACCGGCGTTGCGCATGGCTCGGATTGCCGAGCTGACTGCGGCAGCGTCGACATCGGTGTCCTCGCAGACGATGACCGGTGCGTGGCCGCCGAGTTCCATGAGCACGGGCGTCATGTGTTGTGAGGCGAGGCCGGTGAGATGGCGCCCGACGCCGGTTGAGCCCGTGAAGGCAACGAGACGAATCCGTTCGTCGGGGATCAGGTGGCTGGAGATGTCGGCGGGCACGCCAAAGACGAGGTTAAGCACACCAGCTGGAAGGCCGGCATCCTCGAACGCCTTCGCGATGTGAATCGCTCCGGCCGGGGTCTCCTCGGAGGCCTTGAGGATGATCGAGCACCCTGAGGCAAGCGCGCCCGCGACCTTGCGGGCCGGCTGGCTCATCGGGAAGTTCCATGGCGCAAACGCTGCGACCGGCCCGATCGGCTGGTGATGGACGATGTACTTCACGCCAGGGGCGGAGGGGATCACGCGACCGTAGGTGCGGGTTGCCTCACCGGCGTCCCACTCGAAGAATTCGGCCCCACGGATGACTTCGAGCCGAGCCTGCTGGAACGGCTTGCCGTGTTCGAGCGTGATCGAGTGGGCGATCTCGTTGTGGCGATTACGCATCAGCGCCGCAGCGCGGCGGATCAGGTCGGACCGGTCGCGCGGTGGGGTGTGGCGCCAGATGGCGAAGCCGGTCTCGGCAGCGGCGAGTGCATCGTCGAGATCGGCCGGCGTAGCAACCGGAAGGCGACCGATCTCCGCTTCCGTCGAGGGGTTCACGACGGGCAGGGTTTCCGCTCCACCCCTCCACTCACCGCCGATGAAGAGACGGAGTTCGGGGTACGAGAGGTCGGGTGGGGTCGGCACTGTCGCTCCTAGAAGGCGGTTCGGATCGCCCAGAGATCCGGGAAGGCGGGGTGGAAAAGGGTCGTGGCGAGGTACGCGGCGCCATCAGAGCCACCGGTACCGGCCTTGGTGCCGATCGTGCGGCGAACCATCATCACGTGGCGGTAGCGCCACTCTTGGAGGCCCTCGTCAAGGTCGGTGAGCGTTTCGCAGAGGTTGGCAAAACCCTCGTCGTCGTAGGCGGCGATAATCGCCTGCTGCAAGGTTGTGTCCTCGGTGATCGGCTGCTGAACGTTGCGCTGCCGGGCGGCATCGCCGACCTCGTAGCCGGCCCGGTCCAGCACGCCGACGAACGCGTCCCACAAGGTGGGCGCGGCATGGCGGTGTTCGAGACGAACAGAGTCGGTGTCGTCGAACCAGTCGATACGGATCCGGTCCTTAACCCCGAGCAGGAACTCGAGCTCGCGGAACTGGACTGATTGAAAGCCGCTTGCGTTGGCCAGGAAATCCCGGAAACTGGCGAATTCCGCCGGTGTCATCGTCTCGAGGATGTCGACCTGCCCGACGAGGGTCTTCAGGATCTTGAGCACTCGCTTGAGGTGGTGACGAGCGGCGCCGAGCTGACCGGTGGCGAGGAATTCGACGATGCCGTCGAGCTCGTGCAGGAGCTGCTTGAACCAGAGCTCATAGACCTGATGGATGATGATGAAGAGCGTTTCGTCGTGCTCGGGTTCACCGGTTTCGGGATCGACCGATCGGCATTGCTGCAGCGACAGCAACTCCGGCACTTTTAGGTAGCTGCCGTACGTGAGCTCAGTCGAGTCGGGTGTTGGAGTCATGAGATGGAGAGCGCGTCCGGGTCGGCGAGTGGGTCAAGGTCGGGTAACGGAGGGAGCGCTTGCACGAGCGCATCGATGTCCGTCGTCTCATCGGCGAGCGCTGTCTTGATGAGTTCCGCCTGACGCTGAGCCCGTGCCTGCGCCTCGGCATAGGGCATCGTCGAAAACATGACCATGTTGTAGCGAGGGCTCAAACGAGTCGGATGACGCTGTTCGAGTTCGAGGGCCAAGGTCCGCTGGGCCACATAGTCGGGGTCGACCACCCCCGCTCGCATCTCGACATAGTTGTCGAGTGCCATCGCGGCGATCGCGTCGGCGTCAGGCTTGCGCTCGACCTCGTAGGCAGCGAAGGCGGCGGCGAGATCGTCGGCGGATGCACGCAGGTGGCGGTCGAGCGCTCGAACCGACTCCATCGCAGCGTTCATGCCTTGGCCGTGGAAAGGCACGATGGCGTGTGCCGCATCGCCGACCACGACGGCCCGACCTTCGTGGCTCCAACCCGTGCCGCGAAGCGAGGCGAGCGCGCCGGTCGGGTTCGTGAAGAACTGGGCGGTCAGATCGGGCACCATCGTGGCGAAGGAAAGGAAGTGCTCCGCAAAGAAGGCGTCAACGGCAGCGGGATCGCGGAGGGCCTCGAAGGTCGTGGTCGGCGCGAACAAGGTGACGGTGAAGTCGCCTTCAGGGTTCGCCAGGGCGATCAGCATGAACTGTCCACGGGGCCAGATGTGGAGGGCGTTGGGATCGATCAGGAAGCCACCATCGGCGGCGGGCGGCAAGGTGAGTTCTTTGTAGCTGTGGTCGAGTGGCTCGACGTCGAAAGAGCCACGGCCGCTCGCTTCGATGGCGGCTCGCACCTTCGAGCCGGCACCGTCAGTGCCGAACACGACATCGAACGCCTCTCTGCGGCCATCCTCGAAGACCAACAGGGATTCCTCAAGTTCGACCGAGCCCAGTCGGGTCTCGAACTCGAACCTGACCCGGCCGGTTGCCTCGGCAGCATCGAGCAGGATGGCGTTGAGGTCCGTTCGTGAAACCGAATGGATGACCTCGTGGGGCTTGGAGCCGTAAGGCTGCAGGTCCGGGAGCGGTTCATCAGCGGCGTGCACCATCCGGCCCCGCATCGGGATGGTGATCGCATCGACCTGGTCGATGACGCCGACGTCGATCAACGGCACGATCCCCCGAGTTGCGAGCGCGAGATTGATCGAGCGACCGGCATCGATGTCGACCCGCCGAAGGTCGGGGCGGCCCTCGTACACGACGACCTCGTGGCCCTGCCGGGCGAGATAGATCGCCAGTAGCGAGCCAGCCGGACCGGCACCGACCACCGAAAAGTGGGCGCTCATGCCACGACCTCGTCGAGCGTCTGGACGAAGCAGTCGATGTCGGTGAACGAGTTGTACAGCGGCACCGGAGCAACCCGGATGACATCGGGTTCGCGCCAATCACACAGCACTCGTGCCTCCTCTAAGGCGCGGAAGACATCGCGCCCCTTTCCAGCGACGACTCGCAGGGCGAACTGACACCCGCGTTCCTCCATCGCCTGCGGCGAGATGTTCTCGACTCGACCATGCAACGTCTCGGCAAGCCGTCGATCGAGGTATCGGATCTGGCGTTCGCTCTTCGCCCGCAGTGCCGACATCCCTCCCGCCCGATCGAAAAGGTCAAGCGACGCCCGGAGCACGGCGAGGGGAAGGACGGGTGCGTTGGAGAGTTGCCACGATTCGACCGTCGGGATGGGCTCAAACTCGGTCGCCATCGCAAAGCGAGTGGACGGGTTGGTTCCCCACCAGCCAAGCAGCTTTGGCAGATCCTGATCGCTCACATGGCGCTGATGGACATAGGCGCCAGCGACACCCCCAGGGCCGCTGTTGAGGTACTTGTACGTGCACCACGCGGCAAAATCGACACCCCACTCCGAGAGGTTGAGCTCGATGTTGCCAATCGCGTGGGCGAGATCGAAGCCGACCGTCGCACCGACGGCGTGACCGGCAGCCACGATGTCGGCCATCGGCATGACCTGGCCGGTGTAGTACTGCACGCCCGGCAGCAACACGACAGCGAGCTCGTCACCCAGATCGGCAATCGTGTCCAGAATGTCGTCTCGTCGAAGCGTTTCCTCCCCCGGGCGCGGATCGAGCGTGACGAGTGAGGTTGCCGGATCGAACCCCCGCTGGCGGATCTGGGATTCGGCAGCGAAGTGATCGGACGGAAAGGCGTGCCCCTCGATCAAGACCTTGTGCCGCTGCGGCGTTGGCCGGTAGAAGCTGACGAGCAGAAGGTGGAGGTTGACGGTGAGTCCGTTCATTGCGACCACTTCCGTGGCATCTGCTCCGACGAGCGCCGCCAACTGATCGGTGACGAGTTCGTGGTAGTTCTTCCAGCCGAGCCGGCCGGTGAAATGGCCCTCAACGCCCAACGCAGCCCATCGATCGAACTCGACGCCGACCGTGTCTCGGGCCGCCCGGGGGAGCGCGCCGAGCGAGTTGCCGACGAGATACACACCGTCGGGAAGGTCGAACTCGTCGCGCAGGTGCGCAAGCGGATCGGCGGCGTCGAGCTCGGCCGCAGTCGCCGTGCGCGGGTCGATCACAGCCGACCAGCCTTCCCCGGGTGGAGCGCTCCACAGTTCGGGCACGTGCGAGCCTGCGAGTCGGATTCGAAGGCAGCGAACAACGGAGGAAGATCCTGGTCGATGTGTTCGACCTGGACTTCGACCCGGTGAACGAGGTGGTGGCACTCGAAACACATCCACTCAAAGGCATCGAATTCGCCAGGAGGCCGCTGGTACTCGACCACGAGCCCGACCGACTCGAGCTCCGGACGCTGAGGTGAGTGGCGCAGCTTCGGGGGCAGCAGGTAGATCTCGCCTTCGCGGATCGGCATCGGGTACGCCTCGACACCTTCGTCCGGCCAGATCCACAGGATCATGTCGCCCGTGACTTGATAGAAGAATTCCTCGCGCGGGTCGATATGGAAGTCGTTCCGCTCATTTCCGCCGCCCACGACCATGATGATCATGTCGGCGTCTCGGAACACCTCCTTGTTCGCAACGGGGGGCCGCAATTGATCACGGTGCTCATCGATCCACGCCTGAAAGCCGAACGGTCGGCGCGCCAGTGGGTCGGCGGGATCCCAGTCGATGGGCGCAGTCATGCTCGGGCTCCTTCAAGGGACGAGATCAGGCGACGCAGCGGTTCGACAAGGTCCTCGCGGCCGCCCAGGTCGGCAAGGGCCGCCGTTTCCAGTCGACGGGCTGCACTGATGAGACGACGCGTCAAGGCGGCGCCCTCCTCGGTGACGGCAACGATGCGCTGACGGCGATCGGTTGCCCCTGCGGTTCGGGTGACGAGGCCGCGAGCTTCGAGTCGTCGAACGGCGTGCGTGACGGTCGGCTGGGGGCTGAGGGCGGCATCGGTGAGGTCGAGGACCGACAGAGGGCCGAGTTCCTCGAGGACGGCCAACACCCGCCACTCCGATCGGGCCACACCGGACTCGATGAGAACGGCGTAGAAGGCCTCCGAGAGCGTCTGATCGGCGCGGCGGAGCAGGTACGGGAGATAGTCGTCGAGAAAGCCGGTCCCGTGGGCCATTCGGGCAGAATACATTCAGATGAATATGATGCGCAAGCCGCCGTCGCGGCAGCGAGGTGGCATCGGACCTCGGCACCGACGGCACGTGTTTGAGGCGGGCGCGCATTCGCGGGCGGTCGCTAGCGAGACGCCACGTCTTCCACCAGAACACGCCTGCAACGCGCCAAGGGATACAACCCGGAGCCGTTCGACGTGAACCCGCTCTGGCGATGGCCGGTTCAGCCCGTGGCAATCCTGCGCTGGCTGCTAGGGACTTACCTGTTCTGACGACGGCGGCCTGGTACGCCAACGGCTACATCGCCTGGCGATTCCTAACCCCTGGACTCGACCGATTCGCGTCGCTTGGGCTCGATGACATTGGCCTGCTCTGGATGCGCAACGCCGCGATCATGCTCGTCGTCTTCGGTGGTCAGCACTACATCCTGCACATCCGCCAGGCGCAGGGCACGGAGTTCAAGTACAAATCGCGTTGGCCCGCAAAGGGCCGCCGGAGCTTTACCTTCGACGACCAGGTGAAAGTCAACATGCTGTGGAGCCTCGGCAGCGCCGCCACCGTTGCCGCCCTGCACGAAGCGCTGATAGTTCGGCTCCCCGCCGGTGGATCACTGCCCGAGCTCGACGTGTGGTGGACGGTGGCAGCGATCCCGTTGATCGAGGGTGTTCACATCTACGCCAACCATCGGCTGCTTCACCTCGACCCGCTCTTCAGCTGGTTCCTCGCGCTTCGCCACCGCAACGTGTCAACACTGGCCCGTGGTCGGGCGGTTGATGAGCCCAGGCGAGTACTACTTCTATTTGTCGACGCCGTTCGTGTTCGCGCTGCTGCCCGGCCACCCGTACCTGGTGACCTTCGCGCTGCTCTACCTGCTGCTGTCGCCATCACCGTCGCACTACGGGTTCGACTGCTGGAAGCTGTTCGGCACCGATATTCAGGGCGGCGACATCTTCCACATCCTGCATCACCGGTACCTCGAGGCGAAGTACGGCATGCCGCTCGTACCCATGGACAAGTGTTCGGCACCTGGCACGACGGTTCGATGGAGGCCCACGAGGTCATGAAAGACCGCAAGCGGCAGACTGCCGAGGGCAAGGACACCGATGCCGTCGTCGGGGACTCAGCCGCCGAGGAGTGCCAGACTGCTCGTCGTGAGCACCGCTGAACGACGAGCCACCTTCGCCGCCCAGGTCCGGGCCCGGGAGTTCTGCCACGCGCCGGGCGTGTACGACATGGTGTCGGCCATCGTTGCCGACGCCGTCGGCTTCGACGCGTTGTACATGAGTGGCTACGGCATCTCAGCCTCACACCTCGGTCTCCCCGACGCCGGGCTTGCGTCGTTTGCGGAGATGCTCGATCGAGCACGCACGATCGCCGGCGGCACCGAAACACCTCTCATCGCCGATGCCGACACCGGCTTCGGAAGCCTCGTCAACGTCCGCCACACCGTGCAGGGCTATGAGCAGGCCGGGGTTGTGGCGATCCAACTCGAGGATCAGGCCTTCCCGAAGAAGTGCGGGCACGCAGCCGGACGAACCGTGATTCCGACCGCTGAGATGGTCACCAAGGTGGAGGTCGCCGTCGAAAGCCGGACAAGCGACGACTTCCTCATCGTCGCCCGCACTGATGCACGCTCAACACTCGGCATCGACGAGGCGATCGCACGGGGTCAGGCGTACGCCGCCGCGGGCGCCGACGTCGTCTTCGTCGAGTCCCCCGAATCGGAGAACGAGTTCGCACGAGTCGTCGCGGAGATCGACGCTCCGGTGCTCGCCAACATGGTCGAGGGTGGTTTCTCGCCGGTGCTTTCGGCGGACCGACTCGCCGAGCTCGGTGTGACGATCGGGTTGTTTCCCGTCACGGCGCTGCTCGCCGTGACGGCTCGGCTGCAGGCGGTCTACCGGCGACTCCGCGCCGACGGCATCGGCCCCACTCCCGGCGACGACATGCGGTCGATCAGTGTTCTGCATGGACTCATGGGGCTGGACGAGGTTCAGCGGTTCGAGGAGCGCTGGAACGACTGATCGTGGCGGGAACGGAAGGGCGCCGCACCGGCGCTGATTCCTACTTCGCTTCGGACCAACGATCGACGACACTGACATCAGCCACGAACCGGACGTCGGGTTCCGGCGACCAGTAGTGGGCGGCCTCCCCCACTGCGGCATTGACCATCGCCGCCGCGTAATCGGCAGCGTCGGCGGGGACGAGCACGAGCAATTCGTCGTGTAAACACAACACGACCTCGGCACCGAGCGCCCGACCCCGACGGCGGACCGTGATCGCCCACACCTTAAAGAATTCGGCCGCTGCGCCTTGGATCATTGCGTTGCGGGCGTAACGGCCTCGCGCCGCAGCAACCGACACCGCTTGGTCGAGGTCGCCCTCGGTCGACGGATCGGTCGACATCCGGACCCGACGACCACCGCTGGTGAAGACATCTCGCCCGGCCTTGCCTGACTCGGCAGCCTCCTTGAGTAGGCCCATCGCAACCGGGTAACTCTTCTGCAGCCCGGCGAGCGCACCTGCCGACTCACCCGTCGTCGCGCCGTACATCGCGCCGAGCACGGCCACCTTTGCAATGTCTCGTTCGACACCGAGCGCTCGGGCGATCGGGGCGTAGAGGTCGTCTTGGTGGGTCGCGTCGATCAGACGAAGATCACCGGACACGGCGGCGAGCACGCGGGGCTCGATCTGGCCGAGGTCGGCTCGCACGATGCGATGGCCTGGCTCGGCGGCGACGGCCGGTCGCATGACCGATGGGAGATTGTGGAGGCCAGCCGATGCCGACATGCGTCCAGCGGCGCCGTCGGAACTCGCCCACTCGCCACGAAGTCGGCCGTCGTGCACATGCTCGTCGAGCCAGTGCCAACCGAACGTGGTGGCAATGCGTTCGTCCTTGCGCCAAACGAGGAGCGCGTCAATCAGCGGGGCGGTCGATCGAAGTTGTTCCAGCCGCCAGGCCCGTGTGTCGGGGAGGTCGTGGCCGTGCCGACGCAACATCGCCTTCACCTCGCCGGGGTTGCGCAGGTTCACCGGTTGAGATGGCTCGAGCTTCGACAGCACCCGTTCGTCGCGTTCGGCGCGGATCTCATCCTCCTCTGCCAACGTCCGGGGCCGGCGACCGGCCGCTGCGGAGATCAGCCGCTCTGCCTCGGGCACATCGATGGGGAGACCGACGATCGTCATCTCGGCACAGAGCAGATCGGCCGCCGACTCGGAGCGGGCGGTTGCGTGAGCCCGGTCCGCGTCCGGGAGCTGGTCGAGGAGCGGGATCTGCTGCCCCATTGCGTCGAGCGCAAGCCCCGCCCAGGTGGCAAGACGATCTGGGGTTTCCGCAAACGCACCGGCGATCCACTCGGGGCGAAGGTGGCCGTCGGGCCGGATCGGGAGATCACGGTCGCCCTCGTCGACCGGCGCGTCGAGGAGGCCAAGTTGTCCCATCGTCGGCAACGAGTCAGGGTCGAGGCCTTGGAGCACTGCCCAGATCACACTGATCGGGGCGGTCCACGTGCCGTGCAAGAACCGGTGCACGGTCGCCACATCCCAACACCGGTCAATCGGAAGACCAGCGAGCAGATCCGACGTCTCGCGACCCCACCACACCCACCGAGGGGCATCAACCGTCGCCGCTTCAGCGATCAGCGTCACCGGGTCTACAGTCGCAACCGACCAGCGGTCATTGCCACGCGCAAAACCGACGCCGACACCGGGCGCAAGAGCAATCCCGACGGTGTCGGAGCGGGTGAGCGGGACCATGCGAAGACGCGTGGGGCTTTCGTTCACCCCGTCTTCGCCCGACCCGCGAAACCGAACAGCTTTCCGGCCACCTTCCGGATCTGGATCTCCTCGGTGCCCTCAGTGATGCGGTAGCGGCGGTGGTGGCGGTAGATGTGCTCGAACGGGTAGTTCCGCCCGTAGCCATAACCACCGCAGGCCTGCATCGCCTGATCGGCGGCATCGCAGCAGAAGCGGTTTCCTCGGTAGTTGCACATGGCGACCTTGTCGGTGATCTCAAGATGATCGACGCCTTGGTCCATCTCCCACGCGGTCTTCCAGATCAACGCCCGGATCATCTCGGCGTCGGTGGCAAGTTCGGCCAGCGGGAACTGGACCGCCTGGTTCGATGCGAGCGGCTTGCCGAAGACGGTGCGGTTGGTGACGTGCTCGACGGCGACGTCGATGCAGTGCAGTCCGGCGCCGAGCGACGAGGCGGCCTGGCGGATCCGGTTCTCGTGCACGAACAGTTGGGCGGTCTG
>MDTC01073337.1_pt1 | contig 13865 bp, 15 predicted proteins | sample 811181 | NCBI WGS metagenome assembly MDTC01 (sample SAMN05326644, study PRJNA326480) | marine metagenome | isolation source: seawater | place: Pacific Ocean: North | collected 2011
AGAAATAATAAGAAAGAGAAAAAAATTAAAGTTGTAAAAAAATAAAAAACATTCTTTTTTTTTAAATTGATTAATTTTTATTTAAAATCTTAATACTATAATTCAGTACAAATTTCTTCTTCTAGCCTTTTTATGGTTAAAAACATATCTGACAATTCACCAAATGAAGGGTAATTAATGTATTGTGTTAATTCTAGATGCCTAACTCCGTCAAAAACAGCAGTTCCAAAAAACAATTCGTTAACATGTGCTGTTGTATTCCAGCCATTATTTTCTTCGCTTTGAGATGATTCCAGTTCTAAGACAATAAAGTTAAAACTTTCTTCTTCAATGTTTTTGACAACATATAATCTATATTTATTAGAAGGAGAATCATATTCTAATTCCCATTCTTTAAATTCTTTATTTCCTAATATAATGTCTGTTAATCGTACATTTTCTTTCATTTTTAATCCTGTCTTATAATTTTATAGTCAACTTATTTTATTTGTTTTTTATTTAATATGCAAATTTTTAAACACAATATTAAAGAAGTGTGAATAAAATGTATAAATTATTTGTGTTATAATAATAAAAAAAGAAAAAATGGAAGTTAATAAAGTTGAAAATAGGGAAAAATCTTTTGATTTTTTAGAGATATTAAGTAATACTGATAATGATTCTTTTATTAAAGGTGTTGATAAAATAGTAGATCATTTAGATAAAAATGGCAATTTATCTTCTAAAGAAAGAAAATTATTAAAAGAATCGCTGGAATTAATGAGTATAAGTCTAACTAGTTTTGATAGGTTTTATTTAAGCAAGGAAGTGGAGAGAAGCTTATTAAAGAAGCCCTATTATGCTTTTAGAGATAATTCACATAAAAGAACCTTTATGAAGGGTCTTTCAGTTTCAGCAGGTTTAATGGGTACTGCTTCTTTTATTGCCAGTTCTGGCCTCTTAGGTGATGTAACTGCTGCTATTTTATATACATCATCGGTTTCAGCGGGAGCAGTAATGTTTTTAAGTGAGAGAATAAATAATATGGATTTGTATAAAGAAAATAAATTATTTGATGTTGAAAAACAAGTTAGTGCTTGGTTGGATTTAGATGACAAACCACCTGTTAGTAAAGCTTCTATAAAAAGGATGGATGCTTATAATAGAAAATCTGCTGTTTACCTTAAAAACCTAAGTAAAGAAGAAATTAATGCAGGGGAAGTTAAGAAAGGTATTTTTGGCTGGATTGATAAGCTTCTTGATAAGATGAAGAAGATAATACCTAACAGGTTGGATGGTTTATCTCAGGGTATTGATAAGCATTTTTTAGATATTCATAGGGAAATAAAAAAATCTATTGGACCTAAGGTGAGTAAAAAGAAATTCAATACTAAAAACGAAAAAGTTTTGGAGTCTTTTGTTAGCGCTTATGATCACTTTAATTCTTGTCATTTGTCAGATAAATTGGAGTATCTTGCTAATAGAAAGATTAGTGCTATAAAAAACAAGGATGATAAAGAAATAGAAAAAGTTGATAAAGAACTCGACAAATTCAGAAAATCCATGATGGATAAAAAAATATTGGATACGGATAGAATTTCATATTATGCGGGTGTTATAAAAACAGCTGCAGAAATAAGAGAATCAGTGTCGATGGATGATATTATAAGTTTTAGAGATAAAATTAATGAAGTCAATGATGATGAGTTTAGAAAAAACTTTATAGCGGATAAGGTTGTAAGTTATGACTTGTCTATAGAATTAAATTTGGGGGATAGTAATGAGGATATAATAACTCGTTCAAAAATATTAAACCTGATTGTAAATTCAGATTCTACTGATGAACTTGTGTTGAAAGTAAAAGATTCTGACTTAATTTTGGATGATCAGCAAATAAGTGATATGAAATCAATAATAAGTACCATATATAAGGAATTAAATAATAAGTTAGATCTAAGAGAGGAATCTTTTAAAGGGATCAATAAAAAAACAAAAGAAGAACAAATTAAAGATGTAGATGCATATATTGGTCGTGTTTTGGAAAATCATAAGAATACTTATCTTAGGGTTAATAAAAACAATTAAATATAAAGATATTGATGAATGGGAGTAAAATAAAGGATGATGAAAAGTACAGTGTTAGAAAAATTAGGAATGGTTTTGGCTTTTGTTTTGCTTGGACCTTTTCTTATACCTTATTGGTTTTTAAAATTAAATCTTTATAGGTTTACAAGCAGACATAAAGAGGTTTTGTATGGGAAAATAATTTTGTTAGAGGAAGAGCATGGAATGGTTATCGAAAATGATGAATATACAAAATTTTTTTATAGACCATATTTGAGTCGCTTTTATTTTGAGAAGCCACTTGATTTGTCAAAGTTCTTTATTGGTCAAGAAGTTTCATTTCATAGAGGATTAAGGCAATCTAACGGTTATATGGAAGTAGTGAAAGTAAAGCCGATTAATAATGATGAAGTAATAAAGGTTGATGGTTATATAGAAAATCTAAATGGATTAAAGAGAGCGGCGAAATTAAATGATCATAGTCACATAAATCATATGGGAAAGGTTTGTTTTTATGTTGATGATTTACCAAAATCATTTGATTTTGGATTTTTCTCATTAGAGCCTGAATCAGTAGATAAAGTCCTTGATTCGACATTTGGTCAAAAATGCACAGCAGCATTGAATAAAAAAACAGGTGAAATTAAAGAGATGAAAATATTGCCTGAGATGCATGAAGATATTAATAAAGATGAATTGGTTAAGGATTTAAAAGGTGTTGAAAGTAAAAATAATTTTCATTGATTTAATTTAAAGGATTAAATACTTTTAAAAAATAAGTATGTTATAATAACATTAAAACAATAATATGCTTTTCATTCACGGAAGCCCTTCAAAAATTAATGATAAATTTAAACTTTTCGATTATATTTATAACACTAATACACAAAAATCAAATATTCCTGAAATTAATTCAGGTTTAGATGCAGAAGGTATTGGCATTTATGCTTTTATCGGTGATAGTCAGGAAAATATGGATTTAACTGCACCATATGTCAATGGTGATGGATATATTTATCATCTAACAATTGAATCAGATCATATTGGAGAACCACTTAATGAAAGATATTTTGACGAGATAAGTATAGAAGAATGGGAAAGTGTTATTAGCTCATTTATTAAAGATGTTAGATTTATGGAGGGTTATGATGAAGACACCTTCCTGGATATTTTAAATAATCTTGAAGAAGAATGGGAAGATAAAAACAAACTTACACAAGATGATTTAGCTAAAATATTTAAAACTGCTGGATTAAAAATAGAGCTAACTGAATACCAAGATCAAAATGAATTTGATAATTTTGATGATTGGAGAATGGCAATGGAAGAACTCTATTATTCAGAAGAACCTTTTTCGCAAATTAATGAAAGTGGTGGTGTAGAAAACGTTCTTAATTACGCCATAAATAAGTCTGATAATCTATGGGATGTTATTAAGAATATTGGCGAGCAGTTTGCCATGATCAATAACGGCGGAATTATTAAATCATACAATAGAACTTTCCACAAAAATGTTATGAACCAACTGGATGACTATAATTTAAATTATGCGATCTCTAACAATGGTAAATTTGCTATTATATTTGATGTTGATTCAATTTCAATACAAAAAGCTTTAAAGGTAAAAAAAGAACAAAATCAAGACAAGAAGGCACAAAATAAACCTTTTTAATCATCAATATTCGATAAAAATTTCACAATTTGATAACCAAAAATTTAAGTCACCAATGAGGGTATTAGAATGCACCTTTCATATTGCTTTCTTAAAGGAATATCATCTGGAAAACAAAACTTGATTAATCGTTAGCTATTATTTATAATAATTAGGTCCAAGCATCCTCTGGATACTATATAGTGTTTATTGGCTTAGAGATATTAGACTTCGCATATTGCTCTCTTTTATAATTGTTCGGTTAATAAATATGTATCTATGCGGCTTGGATTATTTTTTAATTTGTTTTTTATTTTTGTATCTTTTAAAAATAAGATAAATTGCAGTTATAGGTGTATAATAAGAAATAGTGTAAATACTAAGAAAAATAATAGCAAGAATGTTTCCAAGAAAACCCAGTGAGTTATTACCTGACATAAAATACCCGTCAATTGCCATTAATATAGTTTTAACAAAAAGTGGAATAAAAAAGAAAAACAGTGTGAATGCATAATGTTTTCTTATGCATTTATCTATATTATAAAAAAAGATCAAATAGATAAGTGGTACAGTGAATGTATAAGACAAATAGTCATAAGGATCTAAATTTATAAAGAAGTAAGATAAAAGATAAATCCCTGGAATGAGAAATAAAGTTAGGTTGATCATTGTCGCTTTTAACATTTGTTATACTTAATATTGTTTGTTATATAGTTATAATTATATCAGTCATTATCTAGTTTAGAAACAATATTGGATAATTTATTTAGCATAATGGCATTGTCATTATAATCGACAGACTGACCTGATATTATTACAGGTAGAAACTGAAAGTTATATTGGCTAAAAAATTTTGCTACCCATATTGTATGAACCCAAGCTTTTAAAATATCATCTTTAAAATTATTTTCAGACAAATGATAATTAATTTCATTATTTAAAATATATTCTCTTGATATTTCATCATTAACAAAATCTTTTATTATCCCTACTTCTTTTGACATAAAATATAAAATCTTTTTCTCTTGGTTATCTAGATAGTTTTGTTTCGTAATTGTTTTTTTATATTCCTCATACTGTTCTTCTTGGGTGGTGTTCGTATCAATTTTTAAATTGTTGTTTAATTGCTCTTTATAATAATTAAAGGCTTCTACAAAAGTTTTTCTTTTTTTGTTGAATTCTATTTCATAATTACTTTCTAATATTAGTTTTTGAAAAACATCTTCATGAATGGCCATTCTTGTTAAAATTGATGTGCCCGCAAATGTTTTTACTCTTAATGCCCCGCTTCCTTCCATTTCTTGCAATTTGTCCATACTTTCTATTTTTTCAATATCCAAATGATCATGAATTTCATTATATCCACTTTTGCCTTCTATTTTTCTGTTAGGAATATAAATTTCATTAATAATTGAAAGATTTAAATTTTCCATATTTTTATCATCAAAAACATAAAATCCATAATCATCATAAGTTCCTAATAATGGATATCCAATAATTTTAAAATCCTCCCAAGGATAGCAGGGTGATTTTTTTAAGATATTTGAAAATAATCCTTTTTCTCTTTTTGTATAATTCATGCTAGAAATATCCATTACTAAGAAAAAGACTCTTGCTTTTTGACCAATTGAAATTGGAGTTCTGGATATTGCACATGTTTCGTTAAAAGATCCCATAATTTTTATCCTTTTTTAAGTTTATATACTATTATATTTTAATTAATTATCAGCTTTTTTAATGTATTAGGTTGTTAAATACTGCTTTGTTGTCTAATAAAATACTTGTTAGTGTTTTTTCAATTTCTTTAAACCTGGTTTTAAGGTTATTGTTTTCCGTGGACTTAATGTTCTTTTTAATATCAATATAAAGTCTGAAAAATTCTGATGACCTTTCTAATTCAATCTTATCGATCTCTTCTTGAAACAATATTTCTAGAGATAGGTATTTAACTCTTTGTTTTTTTAAATTAATGCCGCTTAATTTTTCTATATTTGATTTATCATCACTTGTCATATATTGAAAAAATTCTTTCATTAACATATTAAGGTTTATTATATTGGCTGTTAATGCAACATCAGTAGTTAGTGCAAAGTCTTTTGATAATAAAACCTTGTCCCAATCTTCTTTTCTTTGGTTCCAGTTTTCATTACTGACTGATTTTGGTTTATCAGTAGAGTCTTGGTAATGATATTCTTCAAATGTTTCCATTTCTTTAATTAGGGGAACATAATTTGACATATCGGAATAATAAATACCTAAAACTTTATTATCTAATGGAAAGAGTGCTATTGTTAATGTTGGATCTTCAAAAATAACTCTATATATTTGGCTATGTTGCTCTATAAAATAGTTTGATTTTCTCATATATCGAAATAGATCGTGTTTTTTATAATCACTTTTTAGTAGTGGAATATCAATATCATTATTAGGATGGTTTAGATTTAAAATATTGCCATCAAATGGTAAGTCAATATTAAATAATTTGGATTTAATAATTGCTTCTTTGTCGCTCTCAATAATCAGCTTATTAATGATGTTACTAACAAAGTTATCAACAGCAACTGGAAAAACTCTTTCTCTTAGAAGGTCAATTTCATTTTGAATTTTTGATATTTCATTGATAGATAGTCTAAACCCTGTATATATTTTTATGCTCATACTGTTTTACCTTTATTAATAAGTGTTAATTATACCAGAAGTTTTTTGTGTTGCAAAAATAAGTTTATGGACTTGTTTTATAGTTTGTTGTATTATGAAGATGATATGAAAATTAAGGAATAAGAATATGCAGAAATTTATAGCTATTGATATAGATGGTGTTTTGTTGCCAAAAAAGATGTATTTAAAAGAAAATAATATAGAAGTTGCAAAAAGATTTACAGAGAAAAAGAAAGAGCTGATGAAAAACAGAGAAAGAGTTGATGATTATTTGAAAGAATATGAGAGTCTTTTTTATGAATATGCAAATGATATGGTGTTTGATGATACATCTATTGATTTAATGAATCGGTTGGCTGAAAAAAGTTCTGGTAATTTTTTTGTTTTGAGTAATTGGAGAAGACATTTAAAGAGTGAACTGTTAATTGATGTTCTTGTTAATAAGGGATTAAAAAGAGAACTGTTTCATGAAAAGCCGTGTGCACCTTACAAAATGACATCTGAGAAGATACACGATTTATATATGTGGATTGATGGTCAAAAACTGAATAAGGAAAATTCAAAAATTGTTGTAATAGATGATGACTATATAAACAATACAAATACTATGGAAGAAAATATAATTATTGTTAATACACATTTTGATGAAGGTTTTGGTGTCAATGAATATTCTAAGGCTGCTGGCTTTCTTGGTGTAGATGATCAAATGTTTTCAATTGTACAGTTGTCAGAAGAAGAGATTTCTATTGTAAGTGATTATATACCTAATCAATCAGAGTTATTTAGTTTTATGTATGAAATTAAAAATGTCTCTGGTATGTCATATAAGTCACGTGCAAATTACCTAAGCCAAAAAGAAGCTCAAAGAATAATAGATAGTGAGGGTGATGGATTTAAGTTTTTTGGTTATAGTTTGGGTAGTTTTGAAGAGTTGTATGCTTCAAGGAAGAAAAGTGTGATAAACGACCTTAATACTTTATATGGAAAAACCCAACCTGTAACTGAAAGAATATTGGTGGATGACTTATCGGATATAGAAAAATTTAAAATAAGTGTTGGTGATTTTGAAAAACATCCAAAGTCTTTGCCAGTTCTAATATTAGGTGATGGTGAGAATGGGTTTAGTTATGTATATCCATACAAAGGTTGTAATGATCCAGTGGATTATTTAAATGGTTACTATAATTCACTCATACAGTTTGATGAGCATAAATAAATTATTGATTTAATTTTAGGAATATGTTGATATATAATAATATTTTTGATATAATTGAGCAATTAAAATATTAGTATAAATAATAAGGAAAATTGATGACATATTTTATGCTTTTTATATCAGTAATGTACCTTTTAGCAGAGGTTGCATTTAGAGCTTTCGCTATTGACCGTATGGGTTCTCTTAATCTTCTACAATCAGAGATTCAGTATCTTGAGATAGTCGGTCGTATTCTTGCCGCTTTTGGTTTTTCTTTGTTTTTTGTAAACCTAAGTAAAACAACAATAATATTAAAAAAATTAGGATTTTTTAGTATATACTTTATTGTTTTCTTTTTTACTCAAAAAATGATATTTGATAATATACATCATTTGGCGGATAAAGATTTGAAAGAGAATGCTTATAATTTAAATATTTACAAAAATGTGGTATTTACTGATGACAAGTTATCATCTGATTTACCTTATTCATATAAAGGCAGAGAATCTGTAAAATTTAAAACATTTTTTGGTTTAATGCCATACCTTTATTCATCATCAGATTTGATTGAAGATTATATTGTAAAAAATGAAGATTATTTTTTAAGAGAAATTGTCAACTTTAAAATGGATGGTAATATTGAAATGCAAGTTGAGTCATTTAATAATTTACGTGATTCAACGGTCGCCCCTTTGTATAAAATCCGAAAAAATTATCTACAATTCCAACCAAACTCAGAACTTCATAAGCAATTTATAAAGTTTCATTTTGGTGCTTTCGGCTATTATTTTTTACAAACTAAGAAAGAGCTTTTTCCAGATTATAGTAATTATTCTATGCTTGAGGCTGGCTATAAGGCTTTCCAAACAGGTATTCCTGAAAAACTATATATTGATTTAAGTTTAAAATCAAGAAGAAAGGTTCAGGGTTACTTATATACAAAAATAAAACAAATGTCTCGAAACGGAAAAATAGACTTATCTGATCTTCCAGGTGGTCAATATGCACATGAAGATACTTTTTTTCCTAATGAATACGATTATTTTTATCATAATTTCAGTGAAAACCATGTAATTAAATATATGAGAAAAAGATATAATTATGAAGAGGAGCTTGAAGAAGCAGTCAATCAATATGCCCGCAATATATTCAATAAAGAAGATGTGTCAAAAGAAGAATATAATGCAATATTTGAAATAATTGAAACAGGTGATTTTAGTTTGTTTTATAAAAACTCTTTGATTGTTAGTGCATTAAAGGAAAATGAGGATTTTGTTTACAATCATGATTTGATTAAATTGATCTTTTCTAAGGATTATGATTCGGTTTATATTTCAGAAGAAAACTATGTCAACAACTTTCTAAGTTTCTTTAAAGCCCAAAGATTGGAAAAAATTAAAAGTTTAAAATCAAATACAGAAGATTCTGTTAAGGCTGTCATTATACCGCCTGTTGTAATATTGTTTTCGACAATTGCAGTGTTTTTAAACTTTATATCGATTGTATCTGGTTTATTTAAGAAATTTAATGTTTCAAAAAAGAAATCTTTACCTATAATTTCTGTTTTGATTTTGTTTTTTGTTATTTATCCATTTCATTCAAATGTTGAAAGTGAAAGGGAAAAAAGTTACTATAAAACGACCGTGCCAATATTAGAGGTTCCAGATTATAAAGTTCTTTTAACTCGTTGGTTAACAAATACAAACCAGATATTAAGCGGTAAGTTTGGCTCTTATGAGGAATTGGTGTCACTTTTCTTATCAGGTATGCAATTAAGATATGAGATCTATATCAAGGAGGGGGACTTTGAATATATAATGCTTCAAAATAATGTTCGAGAGCAAGTAGAATATATTAAAGAAAAATACCCTGATAGTGGTGTTACAATAACGAACTATTTGACTTAATAAGTGTTTTATTAATTAAAATTTGTGGAGAAAATATGAAATACAATTCAAAAGGATTCTTAAAATTAATAACGGATTTTGAAGATATTCAAGATGGAATAAAAGATTATTTGGGTGTAAATCTAAATAAAGAAGATTTCTATAATGCATTGATCGAAAGCTGTAAATTGGGTGATGATTTTATCAATGATATAAATAAATATATAGATCTAGCAAATAAAATCAAAGATAATTATATCAGTGCAGTTGAAAATAATGTAGATGATGAATTAAAGAAAAACTTTATTCGTGTAGAAAAGCAGGAAGATGCTTTTTTTGAAGAGTATTGTGAAAAATTAAATATAAGTAAAAAAGATTATTTTTTCTTATATTATTTGTTAAAACTAATAGTCTTTAAAGAAGAAAATGTTTATTATTTTGAGTTAAATTCTCTTTTTGGTTATCAAGCTTACCCAATATTGGCATCAGTAGAAAGGATAATAAAAGACTATTCAGAATCGATGGGTGATGAGTACTCGGTCAGCAAAATATCAATGTTTTATTCAAAAAATGAATTAGAAACGGATAATGTAATCTCTGATAAGTTTTTGGATTTATTAATGTTAATTATTGAAAATAAGGATGATTATAAAAAATAATATTTATTGTAATAAAAAGGAAGTGGTGTATTATATGTAGTGTAAAAGTGGTGAGCCTAACTTTATGCTGTGTTCAGATCATGGTGTTATGTTAAAAAAGGATATAACTACGGGAACAAAGCCACCTATTTTTATAAACTTATCTGTGGAGTTTTAAAATAAGCAAAGGTCAAAAAACAATAAGTTTTTGATTAACCTACAGGGGAGCTGATATGATGGAAGTTTTGGTGTCAGTGTGATCACTTGGAATTGGGTACGGTGATTATTTTGGTTGTGGAAATACGGCGCAGCAACGTCCCACAGCGACGAGATAACTGGATAGGCTCTTTAGTTTATTTAAGTGTCTCCTGCTGCATTTAACTGTATAAAGAGGAAAGTAAATTTTGTTCGAAAAAATAATCTATGGAATAATAAATTTGGTTAAGTATTTTTATGTATGTGTTATTTTTCTTCCAATATATATAGCAATAAAGCTTGTTTCATCAAACTGTTACCACCGTTTTAAAAAACAGTTTAGGGAAAAATCTAAGGGAAAAATAACGGATATGCGTAATGGAAAAATGATAATAAGAAAGGATAATGGTGACTTATTCTTATATGATCATATAATACCTTATTTATATTTTATAAAACCAACAGATTTAAAACAACTTAATATAGGTCAAGAAGTCTATTTTAGGGTTGGTGGGCCGAATGTTATAACTTACAGTCCTGCTCTTGATATAGAGCCTGTTAAAGAAAATGATTATATGGATTGTGATGGTTTTGTTATTTATATATTTAGTCCTGATGAGGGTAAAAATTACTTGAAGAATTATGGGATTATTTGTCTTTATGTTGATGGCGATCTTGTAAGATTAAATTTTGGTTTAGATCATTTAAGTGAAGAATCTGGTAATAAAGAAGACGATTTAGTGTTTGGTCAAAGGTGCACGGCGAAAATAGAAAAATCAACAGGAAGGCTTCTTGATGTTTATATATATGAAGATATTCATAATGAAATAAAAGAAAAAAAAGAGAACGGGACTTTAGATAAAAAAGAATATTTTGAAAAAAAAGTACATTAGTTTTGAAAAACTTTATTGAGTCTTTTAATAAGTTATCAAAGATGTCTTAAAGAGGAAAAAGATAAAAGTTTAAAAGGAAGTGGCTTTGGTGCATTCATATCTTTTGAAAATGAGAGGGGTTTTGAAAAAATACCTTTTGAATTTATAAATGATGAAAACAGCAATAAGGTTTCAGAGGTCGATTTACATAAGGGTTCGAATCCCATCCCGTGCTCCAAAATTTTTAAACCACCTTCGGGTGGTTTTCCTATTTTTTGTTAAATAAGATCCAGAAGAAAATGTTATATATTAAGATAGTTTATAAAAAATAAAAAAAAGAAAAAATATCTATTCTCTGCTTTATTGGCTTTTTTAAATATAAATGTTATTGCAGAGAAATTAGGGGATAATTTTTGTTTTAAAAATGGTAATAATAAATTGTATGCCGAAGGCAAAAGGTTAGATAAGTTGATAAAAATAAATAATATTAAATTAACAAAATTAATTAGATGGTGTTATTTTATAGTCAATAAATATTAGTAAATAAATATAAATTATAAGCATTTCTCTTTTGTTATTGTCACATCAAAAAGTGAATTTCTGGCAGTATCAAAATACCCTGCATGAATTGTGTAATGACGGTCAATTAGTTTTGAATAAAAAAAATGTTCGCAAAAACTTTGTATAGTTAATTCTTTATTTTCAGTAAGAATTTCTGGAGAGAAATCTTTCAAAAAAATCAAATTATCTTTATTCATAGTGGTTATTTCAAAAGAAAGTGATACATCCTTATTTTTTAAATCAGCATCAAAAAGAATAACTTCTTTAGCCAATTTCCTTGGTAGTGTTCTTTTTAGTTCTGTAAAAAGATTTTTAATTTTATTATCTGTATAATTTAGGTAATGTTGTGCTTGGGATGTTGAAGGTAGAAAAAAAACAAGCAATGTGGTTATTAATATTTTTTTCATAATTTTATATTTTTTTATAATATCATAAAACAATATTTTTGCAAATTAGGTTATCAATAAATTTTGTTTTCAAATTGTGCAAAGACAGACTATATTAAAATAAAATAATTTATAATAGTTTGAAAACATTTTAAAAGATAGAAATAAAATAATTGATTACCCTTCTGATAGATAAATTTATTGGGTATTTTTATTAAGGTTTTTATTTTTAAAGAAAGTAGAGATATAATAAAAATACATAAGAAGTGTTATTGTCAGAAATATAGACTGTTTTTTTAGGTAAAAAATTAAATGTTGATTAATTTAAATTTAAAAAAGTGTAAATAATAAGATTGGTAGAAAGGTATATGTTCTATCAATTTTTCTATATTTTTAGTATCTATTATTTTTATATTCCATAGTTGTTTTAAAATGAATATTTATTAAAAATTTAAATACTGGTTAATTATGGTGTTATCACTTTATATGTAATTTAAATATTGGTCTAAAACAAGATTTTTAATTTGAGCCTAACCAATAATTAAAAGACAAGCAATCGAGGTAATGAACGATATTAGTCCAAAACCTACTTTTATACTCAAGTATTCGTTTGTATATATCACCCAAGCGGCAAGAGAAGGTTTTTCTAAAAAACTAAAATCTTCAAATGGTTTTATCCAGTCTAGCATGGATGCAATTCTGTAATGTTCTTCCATGTAATTTTTTTTACCTTTTGTAAAGCCTAATTCTTTTTTTATTTTTAACAACCTTTTTGCAAATTCAATTTTGTTTGCACTTCTAACCCAATCATCATATTTGTTTTCAAAAAATATACATTCATCATTTTCTATCAGCCCTGTCGATTCCATTCTTAGCCTATTTTCAAACAAATCAAGCTTATTCAGCAACAATCTGCGTTTTATGAAATTGTAAATAGTATAAGCAAGCGATAAAGAAGCCCAAATATATATGTATTCCATTTTTATTTTTTATTAACATTAACATAAAAAAGGGATTTTACAATTATAAAAGGAATAGAGTCTAACCATTTAAGATAAAAGAGAAGATTTTATTAGGGTTTGATTTAGAGTGGGACATATAGAAATATATGGCAGCTTTAAGTATTTTAAAAGAATATTTTATTAGATACAGCAGGTTCTTATATACTTTGAATTAGGAAAAAGAAAAAAATATTAGTAATAAGTTTAATTTAATTGTTTTTTTGGAGAACAAAACTAATGAAGCAGAAGTGCTTTTATTTCAAAGGAAAATGTGATTTTTAAAAATAGTTATGGAAAGAATTATTGTTAGGGTATTTTTTATTTACAGGTTAAATTAAAAACATGGAAAGATGATGAATATTATAACATATTTATTTTTGTTAAGTATATTTAGTCTTTTTATGATTTGAAATTTAATTAATAAGTTTATTTTGTGTGATATTATTAAGTTTATAATAAAAATATAAAAATTATGAGAGATAGATTTTATGTTGTTTGTATTGTTTTGTATACTATTGTTGAATTTACAACATTTGTTTATTTAACATTCTTTGATGACTACAAATATAATTGGTGGAACTGGATAATAGCTATACCTATAAACTTTTTTTTGTCTAGCATCTGGCCTTTATATTGGTCAGTTCTACATTGGGTTCCCACCTTTTTTTAATAAAAAATTCTAGTTGTAATTAGGGTGGATTTTATATATATGGCTTGTGTTGTTTTATAACTATAAAATTAAAATTAGTGGAGATATAATAAATAACAGTAGAGATAAA
>MDTC01186759.1_pt1 | contig 13864 bp, 9 predicted proteins | sample 811181 | NCBI WGS metagenome assembly MDTC01 (sample SAMN05326644, study PRJNA326480) | marine metagenome | isolation source: seawater | place: Pacific Ocean: North | collected 2011
GAGTCCTCGTCGGGGAGCAGGACCCACATGCGCACCTCGGCGTCCTCGCCGTAGGGCAGCCCAGCGGCGGAGAAGCCCTCGCCGGACGCGATCGCGACCTCCATCTCGCCGTGCATGGTGTCGACGTCCACCGACGAGCCGTCCAGACGGTAGAACGGGGCGGCGTAGGTGTCCTTCTCCTCGAAGGCCTGGGCCCAGTCGGCCTTGAAGTAGATGGCGTTGACCAGGACCATGGCCGTGCTGCCGTCGATCAGGCCCGCGGCCAGGAGCTCTGGGATCTTGTCGTGGGTGACGTCCGCGACCCAGCTGTTGATCTCCGTACGGGTGGCCTCGGGGTTGCCCTTGATGTCGGTGATCACCATGGGGGCGTCGTAGGAGTCGGCATTGATCGCCTGGAACTCGGAGGACCAGGTGTAGCTGTCGTGGCCCCAGATGCGGTTGGCGACGTCCAGGGTGTAGGCCCGGCGGTGCTCGCCGTTGAGGTCGCGGATGAGCCCGCCGAGGGGCCCGTGGTGCGGGGCGTCGGCCTCCATGTGGAGCACGTCGGCCATCTCGTCGGCGGTCGTGCCGCGGGCGCCGGCCCAGGTCATGGACAGGGCGGCGTTGGCGGAGAACGGGGAGTGGAAGAGGTTGCCGCCCTCGGCTGCGAGCGCCTTGTGCAGGTCCAGGGTGAAGGCGTTGTTCTCCGCCGCGACCCGCGCGACCTCGGGATCGGCGGCGGTCACCTCGCGGGGCTCGGCGCCACAGGCGGACAGCAGGATGGCGGCGGCGAGAAGGGGACGGGCGTGCATCGAGTACCTCCGGGTGTGCTCCCGCGGGGTCGGTGTGCAGCTTCCGTGCCGATGAGGCGGGAGGGGCGGTCGCGCGGTTCGGGCCCACGACGCTGACCCCGTGCAGCACGAGGTGTTACCGGGGCGCGTGTCCAAAGTCGCCAACCGGTACCGCCCCGTCGACCCCACCCCCGAGACCACGACCGCGCCGTGGATCGTGATCCTGGCGTCAGCCTGTGTCATCGGCCTCGGGGCGCTGTGGGGTGCCCGGGACCTGGAGGGCTGGGTCGGCGGCAAGGAGGGCTTGTTCGCCCAGGATGCCTGGATGGCGGTCGCGGGTGGGCTGAACACGGCGGCCGAGCAGACGGGCGTGGCTTCTGCGCGGGCGCTGGTCGATGGCTGGGTCGCGCCGCTGCAGCACACCGCCCCGGTGCTCGCCCGGCCGGACCCGGTGATCGACCCTGACGTGGAGCCGATCGCGAGCCTGGCCGAGTCGCAGGACACCGACGCGGTCGACACGGACCTGCCCCCGGGGGCGCGCTGGGTCGGGCCGGCAGATCCGCGCAGTCCGCAGGTGAAGCGGGTGGCGCTGATCGGCGCCTCGTCGATGCAGTACTACCTGGGTGTCGAGCTGGAGCGACGCTTGGAGGCGGAGTATCCCGGGGTCTCGGTCCATCGGCTGGGCAAGCTGGGCACGGGGCTGGTGCGCCAGGACGTCTTCGACTGGCCCAAGGCGGTCGCGGACATCCTGTCGACCCACAAGCCCGACGTGGTCGTCATCCAGCTGGGTGGCAACGACGCCCAGCCCATCACCGTGGGCGGCAAGCGCGTTCCTTTTGGTCAGGACGCCTGGGATGCGGCCTACAGCGAGCGACTGGCGGGGTTGATCGCGCAGATCCGCGAGGCGGGTGCGACGCCGGTCTTCCTGGGCATGCCGGTCATGCGCGACGCGGGGTTCTCCGGGCGCATGGAGCGCATGAACACCGTCACCGCCAAGGCCGCCGCGGAGGGCGGCGCTCGCTACATCGGCACCTGGGACCTCGTGTCCGACCACGCCGGCGCGTACCAGGCGGAGGTCGCCTACGACGGTCGGCGCGGGCGGATGCGCCTGCAGGACGGGGTGCACTACAGCCGATTGGGTGCTCAGTACCTGGCGGATCGGCTGCTCGATCGGCTGGAGCGCGAGGTGCCCCTGGTGCCTCCGGGAGAGGATGCGGTGCACGTGCGCCTGGTGGCCGACGGCGGGATCGCCCACGCCTGGGTGCCGCGTCAGGTGCCTGACGCCGGACTGCCTGGGGTGGTGCTGAAGGTGCCGGCGACGGGCGGGGAGCTGTGGCTCGACGAGGCCCACCGCACCCTCCCCGGCACGCTCCGCGACCGGATCGTCGTGGCCCTGCCGGCGCTCGAGGGCGTGGTCCTGCCCCGCGGCGGCGAGGAGGGGCTGATGCTGACCTCCGAGGGGCAGGCCTGGCTGAGGGGCGCGCTGCCGTTGTCGGCGATCGAGGACGAGATCCGGGTCGTCGGTGTGGACGGACTCGGAGCGGCGCTCGGCTCGGAGTGAGGGCTACCTGAGCCTCGCCCGGTCCCACACGTCGCACCGGTCGTCGCGGATCCCGCGCTCGACCGTGGGGTCGGCGGAGATGACGAAGCTGGGGTCGGTGTCGTCGTACGCGGGCCAGGCGGGGGTTCCCGTCGGGGTGCCGGTGGCTGCGAACCGGGTCCACCGGTCGAGCATGATCCCGGCGACGGTGGCGTCTGCTGCGGGCACGCCGTCGCTGAAGTCGTCGACCCGCTCGATGGTCTGGAACACGTAGAACAGCTCCACGCCGTGCACGGCGCCCAGGAGGCGACCGGCGGCGGTGCCCATGGAGTGGTCGAAGAAGTAGCGGTAGACGGGCTCGTCCTGGCCCGCGGCGACGTCGCGGGCGATGCGGCGGGCGTTGCAGGTGAACTGGGCGTCGGTGGTGGCGGCGACGAAGCTCTGTCGCGCCTGGGCGTTGGTGTCGCCGGGGGGGTAGAGCGCCAGCAGCTCGGAGCGCTCGGGCTCGGCAAAGGCGGCGAACAAGGCCCGAACGGACGCGGGGGTGGCCGCTGCGGCGGCGAAGCCGGTCTCGTCGGCGTTGCTGCCCACGACGAAGGGCACGTGGTTGTGCTCGCCTGCGCGCATCATGGCGTGGGGCTCGTCGGGGAGGACCCAGCCGTCGACCTGGGCGCCCCACTGCTGGCTGACGATGCCGCCGCTGAAGATGGGCTCGACCTCTGCGAGCACGGCGTCGACCGGGAGCGCCTCCAGGCAGGCCCGGTCGCCGTCGCTGCACCCGATCGCCTCCGCATAGGCGGCGCTGTCGGCCTCACGCTCGGCGCGGGCCCGGGCGATGCAGGCGCCGCTCTGCATGAGGGCGCGGTGGAACAGGCCCTCCGCGAGGGGCGAGACGAGGAGGAAGCAGGTGTCGACCGCGCCGCCGGACTCGCCGAAGACCATGACGTTGTCGGGATCACCGCCAAACGCGCCGATGTTGTCGCGGACCCACTCCAGGCCGCGCACCTGGTCGAGCAGGCCGTAGTTGCCGGCGTGGCCGTCTTCGTCGTCGAGCCCGGGGAGGACCAGGAAGCCCAGGGGCCCGACCCGGTACTGCAGGCTGACGACCACGACGTCGCCGCGGGCAGACAGCAGGTCGCCCTCGAACATGACCGTGCCATAGCGCGCTTCAGAAGAGGATCCCTGCTGGTTGCCGCCCCCGTGGATGTAGACCATGACCGGCAGCGGCTCGGCGGCGTCCGCGGGCGTCCAGACGTTGAGGTAGAGGCAGTCCTCGTCGCCGATGGGCTCGGAGGTCTCGTCGGTGGGTCCCTCGTAGTGGGCCTGCGCGCAGACCGGCGGCCACGCGTCCGCCTCGCGGACGCCCTCGCTACACGCGGGGGGCTCGGGTGCGCGCCAGCGGCCGGGGGGCTCGGCGAAGGGCACGCCGCGGAAGGCCCAGACGTCGCCGGTGCGCTCGCCGCGGACCAGGCCCGCCTCGGTCATGACCAGGCCCGCCTCGTCGGTCGGTCCGGGCTCGCAGCCGCCGTCGGTGTCGCCGGTGTCGGTGTCGCCGGTGTCCTCCGGGTCGGGTTCGCCAGGCGGGGGGCAGCCGAGCAGGGTGAGGGCGAGCAGGGCGTGACGCAGCACGAGACCTCCGGGTCAGGCCAGTCGGAACGCATCGGTACTGCCGATATTGCCGAGGGCTTCCCCGCCGCCGCTCGTGATCGGGTCGCCGTTGACAGGAGCCCGACCGTTGCCGTTCCGCCCCCCGATACACTGGCTGCTCAACGGGAGTCCCCATGCCCCGCAGCCTGCTCGCCTTCGGGAGCGGCGCCGTCCTGGCCGCCGCCCTCGTCACCACTGCCACGCTCGCGCCCCGGAGTGTGCCCCCGCCGGGGGCGCCGTGGACGGCCGGCATGCGGGTCGTGGTCTCGCCCGACCCGGCGGTGGTCGAGGCCAGGCGGCTGGCCCTGGCGCAGGTCTCCGACGACCCCCCCGAGCCCACGGAGAACTGGCTGGGCGAGGAGGCAGAGGGCGAGCAGAAGGCCCGTCGCAAGGCGTGGTTTCGCGAGTTCCACACCGCCGGTGACGACAGCGTCGACTACGTCGGCATCGAGCACGACAACGGCCTCGCCCAGCAGGCCCGCCGCAACCGCCTGGCCGCGCTTCCTCCCCCGCCCGACGGCTCCCCCGCCTGGGTCGAGCGCGGCAGCGACAACAACGCCGGCCGCATGCACGTGGCGGTCCACAGCACCGACGGCACCCAGCTCTACGGCGGCTCGTCGCGGGGTGGGATCTGGCGTCGCCCCCTCGACGGGGGCCCCTGGGAGCAGCTCGCCGACAACCTCTACGGCGGCGCCCACCACCTCGTGCTCTTTCCCGCTCCCGACGGCGGCGCGGACATCATGCTCGCCGCGACCGACGGCGGCGGCATCAACCGCAGCGACGACGACGGCGAGACCTGGGTCCGCCCGAGCGGCCTGCCCACGACGCAGCGCGTCCGTCGCCTGATCCGCCACCCCGCGGACGACCAGACCGCCTGGATGGTGAGCGGCCGGTGGAACAACGGCTGGACCCACGAGCTGCTGCGCACGACCGATGGCGGCGCCAGCTTCGAGACCCTGGCCGAGCTGGGCGCCGACCAGCCGGACCTCTGGGTGGCTCGGTTCGGGGCGGACGCGACCCTGTGGCTGGCGGACGACGCGGCGATCTTCCGCTCGACCGACGGCGGCGAGCGCTTCGACAAGGTCATCGACCTGCCCAGGTCCGACCTCGATCGCCTGGAGCTGACCGGCTCGGAGGCGGGTGCGCCCCGGCTGTGGATCGTCGCCAGCGGTCCGAACGGGGTGCGCGAGCTGTACCGCTACGACGTCGGCGACGGGGCGGCGGTCGAGATCGACACCCCCGACCTCGACCCGGACGACGGCCGGGACGACGAGCTCGACGACTACTGGGGCACGCTGAACGCATCGCAGGTGGACGTCGATCTGTTCGCCTGGGGCGGCGTGGAGGTGTTCTACACCCCCGACGGTGGCGCCAACTTCGCGCGGATGAACCGCTGGGGACGCTACTACCAGGACCCCGAGATCTACCTGCACGCCGACAACCCGGGCATGGACGTGTGGAGCGACCAGGGCGAGGAGGTCTGGTACTTCTCGACCGATGGCGGACTCTACGAGAGTCGGGGTTCCATCGAGAACGTCCGCAACCTCTCCCTCGATGGGCTGCGGGTTGGCCAGTATTACGACGTGCACACCTCGCGGGTGGACCCCAGCCACGTCGCCGCCGGCGCCCAGGACCAGGGCTACCAGACGACCCAGCGCTACGAGGAGCCGCAGGAAGGCGTGTTCCACTTCCAGCAGATCCTGTCGGGCGACTACGGCCACCTGACCTCGTCCGACGGGAGCCACGGCGTCGTCTACAGCGTGTACCCGGGCTTCATGCTGGTCGCGCTGGGCGAGACCGAGGCCGAGCTGGTGCGGCCGTACGTGCGCTTCCCCACGGGCGAGAGCTTCGGCTGGCTGCCGATGGTCGTGGCGGACCCCGAGGATCCCTGGGTGGTCTTCTTCTGTGGCGAGCGGCTGTGGCGCTACGAGTACTCGGAGGCCGACGAGACCTGGGTGCGGGAGAGCTGGGCCGATCGAAGCTTCAAGTCGCAGGACGGCGAGTACATCTCGGCGATCACCTTCTCCCCGGTCGACCCGAGCCGCATGTACCTGACCACCAACCGGGGCCGGTTCTTCACCAGCGACGACAAGGGCAGGACCTTCGAGCAGGGCAACGCGCCCGCCCTTTCCGGGCACTACTTCTACGGCCACACCCTGATCGCCTCGCTCGAGGACAGGGACACCGCGTACGTCGGCGGCAGCGGGTACCAGACGCCGGGGGTCCTGCGGACCACGGACGGCGGGCGCTCCTGGCAGGCCTGGGACGAGGGCTTGCCGCAGACCCACGTCTACGCCCTGATCGAGGCGGAGGACGGCAGCGGGACGGTGTTCGCGGGCACGGAGCAGTCGGCGTATGTGCGCGTACAAGGCGGACAGTGGCTGGGCATCACCGACTCGGCCGCCCCGATCACGACCTACTGGAGCGCGGAGTGGCTGGAGGAGGGCACCGCGCGGTTCGCCACCTACGGGCGCGGCGTGTGGGACTACCGGCTGGACCCCGACGGCGATGGCTGCTGGACCGGCAAGGACGCCGACCGGGACGGCTACACGTGCGATGTGGACTGCGACGACGACGACCCGCTCACCCATCCGGACGCGGACGACGTGTGCGACGGCATCGACCGCAACTGCGACCCCACCGACTTCGACGAAGCGGACGCGGACGGCGACGGGTTCTACGCCTGTGAGGAGTGCGACGACCTGCGCGCCGACGTCTTCCCGGGGGCGGAGGAGATCCGCGGCAACGACGTCGACGAGGACTGCGACGGCAAGGCGAAGAAGCGCTGCGGCTGCGCCACGACCGGCGGTGGGCTGGCTCCCATGCTGGTCCTGCTGCCGGCCCTCATCGGCCTGCGACGCCGACGGTCCTGATCTCGGTGCTACCCTCTTCGCCGGAGGGTGGATGGCCAAGGGGACCTACCGCAGGAAGCGCCTCGCCGTGCTGGAGGAGCTCGGCGAGCACGACGCCGGCTGGGCGGACCAGATCCGCGAGCTCCGGGAGAGCGATCCGCAGAGCTACCGCAAGGAGCTGCTGAAGGCGGACGTGTTCCTGGCGGCGAAGACGGGTCGGGCGACCACCCTGTCGATGCGGCCCAAGCGCTTCGGCGGGGAGGAGGATCCGGTGCTGGTCCGGCGGGTGATCGCCCTGCGCAAGGCCATGCCGGAGCTGACCCGCGGGGTCGACTCCCAGGCGGTGTTCGGCCTGCCCGGTCCCCGATCCGAGGTGTCGGATCTGGGATCGGCGGAAGGCTGGAAGCAGGAGCGAACGCCGAAGATCGACGACACCGATCTGGGGCCGGTGGCGGGCTGGAAGCAGGAGCGGACCCCGCAGATCGCTGACGCGGACGTGGGCTCGGTAGAGGGCTGGAAGCAGGGGCGCACCCCGGCGACCGAGGGCTCGGACGTGGGGTCGGTGGAGGGCTGGAAGCAGGGTCGTACGCCGACGATCGATGGTGCGAATGCGCGGCCGGCGGACGGGTCCATCCTTCGCGGGCGGGCTCCCGAGATGGCGCCGCGACCGGACGAGAGCTCGGTGGAAGCGCCCCGGACACGGCAGGCGGACGAGCGCGCGCACCGGGTGGCTGGCGGTCGGCCTCGCGGCGGCTCGGTGCGGCGGGCTGGTGGCGGCGCGGCCGGCGGGAGTGCGCCCAGGCCGGCGCCGGGTCCGGACCTGTCCGTGCTGGGCGGGTCGGTCTCGGACGTCAAGAAGGCCCTGGCCAGCGGCGCGCTGGATGCCCACCTGGACGCGCTGGAGGCGGCCGAGCAGGCGGGCAAGGGGCGCAAGGGCGTGCTCGCGGCCATCGCCGGGCGACGCTGAGCCCGCGCTAGGGCACCTTCTCGTAGTTGGCGTACTCGCAGACGAGATCGACCGTCAGGGTGGGCATGCCGGCCTGGAGCGGTTCGCCGTCGACCCGGGAGAAGACGTGCTTCGACGGGGGCAGCTGGCCTACTGCGCCGGGCGGGAGCTTGCGGACCCCACTCCAGTCGACCTGCACGTCCAGCGCGGCTGGGGTGTCGACGACCGTGTGGTCCCCCCGCACCTGCTGGCCCCCGACGAGCACGTCCCCAACGAAGAGATAGCCCTGGTTGACGATCCGGTCCGGGCCGGGTGCGATCCCACCGACATATCCGATGGTGACGTAGCGGACGGATCCATCGCGGCTCTTGCATCGCGTCCGGCCCGGGGAGGGCTCGCCGGCGAAGAGCGGGTCGGGGAGCACGTGGACCACGTCCGGACCGACGTGGGCGCAGGAGAGGGTCTGCTCGGCGAGCACCTCGACCTGGTCGCCGTCGTGCTTGCGCAGCACCATGCGCTCGGTCCAGGTCCAGGGGGCCTTGGGACGGTCGTGGCGGGGGGCGGGCGCGTCGCCCTGGCGCTCGAGCCGGAATGCGGTCGAGCCGGTGGGATCGCCGTGGCCGAGCAGCGTGTTGTCGAGGTAGAACCGCCAGCGTCCGTCGATGACCTCGAAGCTGGCACGCTCCGAGAAGCACTGCACCGGCGACAGCTGGACCAGCTCTGCCGGTTCGGGCGGGGTGGCGTCTGCGGCGAGCGCGCTGGCGGCGAGGAGGAGCAGGGAGAACACGCGGACCTCGGGTGACGTGCAGGGACGTCGGGCGGGTCGAGCGTATTCGAGGGGGGGCCCCTACCGCAGTCGGTAGTACCCGTGGTCGTCCATGCGGGACACGGCCATCACGTCGCCGGCGTCGGAGATCTCGACGTCCAGGACCGGACGGTCGAAGGAGAGGTGGTCGAGCTCGGCGCCGTCGGCGTCGAAGCGCACGACGCTGTGGGCGAGGCCGTCGGCGTGCACGACCACGAACCCGCCGGGAGCGCCCGCGTCGTCCAGGTCGACGATGCTGCCGGGCAGCTCGATCTCGTTGACGACCTCGCCGTGGACCAGGACGTGGACCACGGAGTCACCGCGGCTGGCGACGTAGAGCTGGCGGCTGCTGGCATCCCAGGACAGCAGATCGCCCTCGACCGGCAGGCGCAGAGGCTCGTCCTCGACCATGTCGAAGACGCCGGACGGGGTCGCGACCCAGGCATCGCCGGAGCGACGGTCGACCGCGAAGCCGAGGTCTCCGCTGCAGTCGATGCTGGGGTCGAGGGTGGTCTTGTGGCTCAGCTCGCCGTCCTCGAACCAGCGGAGCTCGCAGGCGCCGGGATCATCGTGGGTCCAGGTGGGGTTCGACAGGGCGACGAAGGAGGAGGCGTCGAGCAGGCGGGCCTGGCGGATGCCGCGGACGAGGAACTGCTCGCCGCCGAGGGGCTGGTCGACCGAGACCAGGGTGACCAGCGGGGCGGCGACCAGCAGAGACGTGAGCTCGTTCCCCGGTTCTCCGGCGACGCCGTCCTGGATCTCGCCCGCGCGCATGTCCAGGTCGAAGAAGACGCTGCCAGAGTCCAGGTGCACGCCGCAGGTCATGTCGTTCATCGCGACGGTGGCGCGATCGGTGCCCAGGGCGACGCCGAAGGCCGGAGCGTCGATGGCCGAGACGAAGTCCGACCCCTCGGACTCCGGGTAGTCGACGTACCAGGCGTTGGCGTTGCCGGAGAACGTCTCGTCCCCCTGGTAGGAGTTGTCGATCGCCCCGCATGCAGCCACGACTGCGGCGGCAGCGACGATACCCAGCACGATCCCGCGGCCCATGTGCCCTCCCGGTCGACCTGCATTGTAGCCGTGATCTGAAGGGATCTACACGACTCGTGACTGGAGGTGACGCTGCGGGTGGGAATGTTCACACCCCGCGGCGGATCAGCTCCGGCGGCGGCGGATCAGCCCCACGAGGCCCAGCAGCAGGGCCAGCGGAGCGCCGCCCACGGATCCGGCGGTGCTGCAGCCCGACCCGGGGCTCACGGGCGGAGGCGCGAAGGTCAGGTAGCAGGGGCCGTCGTCGTCGACGGGGTCCAGGAAGTTCGGCTTGTCGTCGCAGTCGCCGTCGAGGGTGCCCTCTTCGGCGTCGCTGATGCCGTCACCGTCGCTGTCGTCGTCGAGCCAGGTCGGGATGCCGTCCTGGTCGAGGTCCTCCATGGAGGGCCGGACGAAGTCGTGTTCCCAGGGGGTGGAGATACCGTCCCCGTCGTCGTCGAGGTCGACGATGTCCAGCAGGCCGTCGCCGTCGGTGTCGCCGCGGCGCTCGTTGACGTCGTAGATGCCGTCCTCGTCGCTGTCGAGGTCGAGGTAGTTGGGCGTACCGTCGAAGTCGGCGTCGTCGTAGCCCTCGACCGCGTCGTCGTGGCCGTCGTCGTCGCTGTCCGCGTCGAGGTAGTCGGGGGTTCCGTCGCGATCGCGGTCGGGCGGACGGTAGCCGCGCATGGTGTAGTCCCAGTCGCGCAGCTCGATGGCGGTGGGGATGCCGTCACCGTCGTCGTCGTCGTCGAGGGCGTCGATGAGCTGGTCGCGGTCGTGGTCGCCCGGGGCGTCCAGGTACATGACCTCGGTGCCGTCGGGGATGCCGTCCCCGTCGGAGTCGAAGTCGTAGGGGTCGGTGCCGATCCGGAGCTCGTCCTCGTTGCTGATTCCGTCTTGGTCGGAGTCGTAGCGGTCCGCGAGCGCTGCGGTCGCGAGCGGGGCGGAGAGGATGAGCAGCAGGGTGAGGCGTCGCATGTGGGGCTCCCAGGTCGTCGATCCGGGAGTCGGACCTGGGGCGTCGCGCCATGAGGGGTGCACCGCACGTCCGCGGTCGGCTATCGGGCGGCCCATGCGCGTGTTCGAGCTGTTCGCCGGGATCGGAGGCTGTGCGGTCGCCCTGGGGCCGGGTCACTCGCTGGTGGCCGCGGTCGATCAGGACGAGGCGGCGGCCCGCGCGTACGCCCACCTGCACGGGCACCCGGTTGTGCGCCACAACCTGCATCACGCGAAGGCCCGCTGGTTCGAGAAGTTCGAGGCGGACTTCTGGTGGATGTCGCCTCCCTGCCAGCCGTACACGATCCGCGGGCACCAGCGTGACCTGGACGACAGGCGCGCCCAGGCCTTCCAGCGGGTGGTCGCGGCCATCGACGCCCTGCAGCCCCGGGCCATCGGGCTCGAGAACGTGCCCTGGTTCCAGGACTCCCGCTCGGAGGCGCTGATCTTCGAGGTGCTCGCCCGACGCGGCTATGACGTGCACACGGAGCTGCTCTGCCCGACGGCGCTCGGCGTGCCGGCCCAGCGCCGCCGCTACTACCTGGTCGCCTCCCGGGACGGGCTGACGGAAGCTGCGCGGCCCCGGCCGGAGCCCGTGCGCTGGCAGGACTGGCTGGCGCCCTTCGACCCCTCCCTCGAGGTGCCCGTCGAGCTGGCCCAGCGCTACGACGGCGCCCTGCACGTGATCGACGCCGATGATCCGGAGGCGGAGTCGGTCTGCTTCACCGGTGCCTACGGACGGTCTCCGGTGCACGCGGGCAGCTACCTGCGCCAGGACGGCCGGCTGCGCTGGTTCTCCCCGGTGGAGATCGCCCGAAGCCTGGGCTTTGCGGAGGACTTCGCGCTGCCGGAGGGGCTCGGCCGGGAGAAGGCGTACAAGCTGGTCGGCAACAGCCTGTCGGTGTTCGCCGTCCGGCACGTGCTGGGCCGCATCCCGGGGATCTAGCCTTCGATCCGACGAACCCGCGGCCAGCGTTCCCGGTGCCAGATGTCGACGAAGCCGTTCTCGGCGCCCTCGGTGGACGAGCGGCGGGCGAGGGGAGCATCCGCGATCAGGATCTCGTCGGCGATGCCGGCGAGCACGCGACGTCCGCCCGGCGAGCGCTTGCCGCGGCCGACGACGATCCGGGCGTAGCGGAGTGGGTGGCCGGGGGTGAGCAGCGCGTCGCGGAGCAGGGTGCACGCGAGGCGGGCGCCGTCGGCGTCGAGGCCGTGCAGGTCGAGACGCACGATGCGCTGGTCCTTCTCTCGGCGGATCCACAGGCGCCGCTCGGTGGTGATCCGGGCGCGGGTGGTCCACGGCGTCGTCTTCGCCCAGGACAGGGTCGCGGCGTGGGCCTCGACCGGAGCGAGGCTCTCCCGCAGGGCGGCGATCGCCCGGGTGGTCCAGCGGGCGCTCATGCGGCTTGGGCGGTCTGGGTCGAGGGCGCGGGCATCAGTCGTCGTCGCTGCGGCGGTTCTTGGAGCGACGCAGCCGGGCCATCAGATCGTCCACGCTGCGGCCGGAGCGCGCGGGCTCGTCTGCGGAACGCCGGGGTGAAGGACGGCTTCCGCGCTCCTGGATGCGGCGGCGCAGCAGGTCCGCGCCGCTCTCCTCGTCTCCACCGGAGGTGTCGGGCCCGCCGCCCGATCCGGCGTCGCGCGAACTGCCCGGTCCATCCTCGGGACCGCGCACGCCGCCCGGCCGGGAGGGCAGGCGACCGCGAGGACCGCCCCGTCCGGGGCGCGGTGCGGCCCGGGGACCCGACGGGCGCACGGGACGCTCGTTGGCGCTTCCGCCCGAGCCCCGCGAGGACGAGCGGCTGCCCGCCATCTGGGAGGCGCGGCGCTCGCGCAGGCGGCTGCGAAGATCGCTACGATCGGCGTCCGAACCGGTGTTCTCGGTGCTGTCCGGCGCGTCGTCCGCGGCGCGGTCTCGCGAGCGGGACGGGCCGCCGGGGCGGCGCAGGCGACGATCTGCGGGGCTGTCATCGCCGTCGCGGGATCGACTCGGACCGCCGGGCCTGCGCAGGCGGCGGTCGGCGGGGCTGTCGTCGGAGCCGTCGCGGGACCGGCCCGGCCTGCGGAGCCGGCGATCGGCCGGGCTGTCGTCTCCACCGCTGTCCCGAGAGCGAGTCGGACCGCCAGGCCTGCGCAGGCGGCGGTCGGCGGGGCTGTCGTCGGCGCCGTCGCGGGACCGACCCGGCCTGCGGAGCCGGCGATCGGCCGGGCTGTCCTCCCCGCCGTCCCGGGAGCGACTGGCGGAGCGACTGACCCCGCCGGGCCTGCGCAGGCGGCGATCGGCGGGGCTGTCCTCGCCCGCTGTCGCACCGCCGCGGGTGCCCCGGGAGCGCGGTGCGCTGGGGCCGTCGTCTCCGCCGCGCAGGCGCGAGGGCCTGCGCAGGCGGCTCTCGGAAGCCTCGCCGCGGCCCGACGTGCGGCCGCTGCGGCGGGGTGGACCCGCGGGGCGGAGACCCCGACTGGGACGTGCGGCCCGACGCTGCTCGCGCTCGCGCTCGCGCTTCTCCTCGAGCTCGCGCAGGCGGGCTGCCTCCTCTTCCTGGCGGCGCCGCTCGGCGGACTCCTCCTTCATCCGGGTCAGCTCGTCGTGGCCGTCAGTGATCCCCTTGACCAGGGCCTCGAGCGCTTCCTTGGCCTTGTCGATCCGCTCCTTGGCGAGGGCCGCGGCCGTCGCGACGCCGTCGAGGTCGTCGGCCGCCTCCACCTGCTCGGCCGCCAGCCGCGCCCGGTGCACGGCGTCGTTGGCGTTGCGCAGGTGCTCCTCGACCCGGTCGACCAGGTCCGCGGTCTCCGTGTCGTCGAGCTCGGCGGCGGTGACCTCCTTCTCGAACTCGGCGAAGGACTGGCGCTGCGCCTCCAGGGCGTCGGACGCCTCCGTGGCCGCCTCGGTGGACTCGGCCTTCTTCGCCGCGATCTCCTCGGCCCGTGCCACCGCGCCGGCCACCGCTTCCTTGAGCCCGTCGTGCTGGACCTTGGCCGCCTTGGTGGCCGCCAGGATCGACTCGCAGGCGGCCTGGACGTTTCCGCCCAGCTCCTGTGCGGCCTGCCTGGTGGGGGCCTGCGCCACGGGCTCGGCGGCGCGCTCGGCTACCAGCACCCGCTCCTCGACGGTGTTCAGCGCGGTCGACAGGGCGGCGAACCCCTCGACCACGTCGGGCTCGTCGACGTGCTCCGCCAGCGCCTTCTGCCCCTCGTCGAGCCAGCCGCGGGCCTTCTCCGCTGCAGCCTGAGCGGCCTGCAGCGGCGCGACCGCCTCGGCGCGTGCCTCCTCGAGCTGGC
>MDTC01161233.1_pt1 | contig 13863 bp, 10 predicted proteins | sample 811181 | NCBI WGS metagenome assembly MDTC01 (sample SAMN05326644, study PRJNA326480) | marine metagenome | isolation source: seawater | place: Pacific Ocean: North | collected 2011
CTTTTGTTAATTGGTACGCTTCTTCAAATTTTAATTTCTCTTTTTGTGTTAAAAAACCTGTTATTTTTTCTATTGGAATTGGCGTCTCGCTTTGTATCACTGAGGCTTGGTCTTTTAAGCTTGTTGGAAAAAACCTCATACCGTCTTCTACCTTCATTTGATCATGACGCCAGATCAATGCATTCCTGAATGACTCTATGGATATCTCATTGTAGGCTTCTATGCTTATGCGCCACTCTGGATCTGGTGCCGATAAATCTGGCACCAAACCCACGAAATATCCAAATAATACTTTCCCTAGCGCTTCATACTGAATATCCTTGATCCGATTTTCAATTTCTTGATCAGCCAACCCCGGAAATAGCTTGCTTTTTATGAGCGAGTATTTTTGTGCAATCAATACGCCTAGATGGTTTAATAAATCTTGATGATTGCAACTAGACTTCAACATCTGCACGACATAACTAAATTGTAACTGCTCGTCAACTGTCAGGCTATAGTAAGCCTTTTCATACCCTGGAGATTTTAAGAATTTTGGGCTGCGGAATAATAATACATCCATTCTGTTTTCCCCAACATATGACCATGCTTTGTCAGTGTTCTTAGTTGCCACCTCTACCAGAGTGCGATCATTTCTTTGCGATCTACTTAGAAATGCTAGTATTTCTCCATTATCTTTGAGCATTTTTTTAATAAATGGCAGATCACTTCTCAAAGGGTGTGTATCAGGTATCAAGACAATGAGATAAGGACAGTGCTCCAGCATTTTCTTTAGCTCATTTGTCTTCTCATTATCTTCTATCATTCGTGGCATTCGTGTTAAGTATTGATCCAGTAAGTCTTTTGGACTTTCACTGGTATTACCCGGATTCCATAAACACAGAATGGTGTAAGCTAGTAGGCGTTTCACATGGACTTCTCTGTACGTTATGGCGTTTCCTGTATCCAATGATGATTTGATGACGATTCCATCCGTGTGATTATCAAACTGATGATAAGATTCGAGATATTTTAGCCTGATGGCATTGATTCCCCCTAAAATACTCATGAGATTCATGTTTGGTCTATACCCGTATTCATAAAATATTCTAGCGTCGTACCACGTAATATGGTCGTCTGACTGTAATCTGTCCATCTCATGTGTAAAGGGAACGGCTTCACCAAAAATTAGCGACGATTTGTTAACCAAGCCTCTGTTAATTTCACTTTTTGATGACTTAGTAGCTTTTGGGCTTAGTCGTTGGTCAATAGCAACCATCGTCCCCCATATTTCCACTTGTTCATCGTAACTATAATGTCTTGAGTTCACCAAATCACTGAGACTATCCACTAGCGCGTAACTATCCAGCCGTTTTTTTTCAGAGTCGTGATTTTCTCTTAACCATCGTAATAACCAACATCTCTGTTTTATGTCTAATTTTTTGAATTGTTTTATAAATATGCCTGATTTGAAATTGCAAAACCTGCTGCTTAAATATCGTTGCACGACCGCTTTCTTATTCTTCTCGCTGATATTAGGAATTGATAAATATCGATTGATGAGTACTTCAGCTTGTTCAGCGGGAAAGTATGGTTTTTTTAATATACTATTCCATAGTGCCGTAAATATATTCGTTTTATCTTCTAATGATATCGTCTCATCGTTAAATAGCCCGACGCCTTGGTAAATCACCCCTTTTGTGATGGCAAAAATTGCTATCTCAACTCGGTCGGAAGCGGGCACTTTCTTGTCTTCTAGATATGCTTTACCCCAAAAAAAAATGCGATCTCGAAATGCCTGATGTCGTATGATGGCAGTAAGTACTTCTTTTTTTCGATTAGCATCGATAGAATCATCACTAAGATAAGCATAAATGTGATTTTCGGACGTGTCTGTTCGTCCTCTTTGTAATAGCGCCATGGTATATTGATGCTGCACTTCCTGATCTTTCAACACCCCAGCAATTAAATCAGATCCATATTCTACAGCATTACTCAGAGCAGATAGCATTTTCTTTAAATTATTACGCATGATATTATCCTTACCCTAGTATGCTATAGCACCATACCGTTGATTTTACACGATTTATTTTAACTTTTTACTTATCTATCTCACAAGTCGTTTATTTTGACTCATGGGTTATTTCTGCCTCTCAAGTAACCTAGTGATTCGATTGGTCAGTGAAGTTGAGATTTTTTCTATTATTGTTGTGCACAGGCGATTCCCATCCAAATCAGGAGACCCACCCATTGATTGAGCTTAAAAGCTTGTAGATATCTATTTTTACTTGTTCCAGTTATCAGAACATATTGATAATATAGTGTGGCGAAAGCCAGCAGACAATAAATGAAAAATACCCTATGTAGCGCGCTGACGTAAGCGACGGTCATAATGCCCAGTATTACCCCAACATAACAATAGATAATAAACGGCTTGATTTCTCCTCCAAGCCATTTAGGCATGGTGAAAATCGCCAGTTTTTGATCGTCGTCGTAGTCCTGCATGGCATAAATCGTATCATAACCAATAATCCATATCGCAGTGGTTGCATACAGTAACCAGCATGTGCTGTTTAGTCCTTGCACGCTTTCGCTAAATGCCATCGGAATACCCCAGGCAAAGGTTAGACCCAAAAATAACTGTGGGCATTGTAGCCATCGCTTTGTAGTTGGATACATGCAGGTCAATAAAAAGCCAATGAGCGCAAGGTAACGCGTTTGCAACTTTAGGAAGGGCAGTAAGCTCAATGCGCCGAGCGCTAGCACTATAGCGAGTCCGATGGTTGTTTTTTTGCTGACTACTTGGGCAGCAAGCGGTCTGGTTTTGGTTCTTTGTACTTGTGCGTCTATATCCTGATCGCAATAGTCATTGAGGACGCAACCACAGGCGCGCATGAGTATACCACCGATTATAAAAACCAAAAGCATTTGCGCATTTGGCATGCCATTATTACCTAGCCATAGCGCCCACATGGTTGGCCATAATAGCAGAATAGTGCCCCAAGGCTTATCTAAACGCATCAATTCCACAATCGCTTTCAACTGCCCTTGGTTTCTCTTATTTGAACTGGCTTGTTGACCATACTGGGATAGCCAAAGAAATAATTGATTGCCATATGACATCTAAAAGCACTCGTTTTCGATGGTATTTATTTTAAATTGGATTCAGGATTAACGCAAATATGTGTTTGTAGATAGCGATATCATTCAATCACATTTCCAAAAATTCACTTTTGCAGTTGATCTGTCGACTCCCTGCCCTATACGACATCTCGAACACTTAGGGCATGGGCGCGTTTGTCTCACCTGTACCTCTTTCAGTCGATTCAAATATGCCTAGCGTTTTGAGCGCTCCAATCAGCCCTTTCTTCACTTCAGGATCATCTTCCTCTTTCTCAAGATGAGGGATATCTCGTATCGTACCGAGTGGATCGACAAGCTCTGTAATAGCACTCCCCTTCGTCTTTTTTATCAAGATGCGTAATACATATGTGTCTTTAAGCGATGCAAGTGGGGATTGCCATTGGCCAAATTGATCAGATTGACCGATGATACCTTCCATCTTCACTTTGTCAATGAGAGAATCAATGCTCAATAGGAGATGCGCATCCTCATTTGCAGTGATTAAATTTAAACCGGACTGATTTTCGAATCTTTCACTCTGACATGGGTCATTGAGATGCTCTGCAGCTATTTTGTCCATCAGCTCTGGATAGCGCATACTGGCTACGAGTCCTGTATTAAACAAAATATGCCCACACGACTCACCACGATAACTGCCTTCCGTCATCACTTGATGGATTGCTTGCTCAGAAATTTGCTTGATGAGTTGTGGACATGTCAGCAACAGCCCGATTCCTTCGGGCTGACTGAGCAGGCGAAATAATACGGATTGACCTGAATATAAACCGTCTTTAATGATATGCGCTAGGTGCTCAGATTGAATTTTTGTAGCTATTTGTGGTTGCGTGCTTAGGAAAAAAATTGATTCTGGTTTGCTCACAAGATCAACAACTGCTTGCATACTCAGCGACTGATCATCCTGTGTTATGTTTGACAACAGTTCTCTTGGTGTAGTGAGAGATGAGTCCTCCATCAATGTGGTTACAAGGTTATGTATTGAGGCATCTTCTTGGAATCTTGCGCTGTTGGCGGCTAAAAGAATCCGCCCATAGGGAGATTCTAATAGTTGGTCGACCGGTCTTTCGCTCTCTGAAGTGGAAGGCATCGTGTCTTCAGCGTGTGCTAATGGCTTCATAAGTACTTGACTGGGTATCTTTGCGAACAACGACGGATTAGCGAGTAAAACAGCATGGCCAGTGGGGCAACCTAAAAGGTTGAGCGCAGCAGAACGTCCTTTGTGCTTCCCTACGTCAATCATATGGTTAAGCGCTTGCTCATTGATCATATCAACCAAATGTGGGTATCGCAGCAATAGGAGTCTACCGGCTCGTGTGGCAGAAAGTAGATAGCATACTGAAATACCGTGCGTCGACCCGTAAATCTGATTTAGGTGGAATCCGGATGGGATACCTTCGTTGTTTGACATCAACGCTTCCGGGTGGCTGCATATAATTTCATTGAGCGTTTCTTTATCAATTTGACGAACAGTTTCTTCATTAAAGTGCAATAGGGTCGCGCCAATAGGATGACTCATTAACTTGTTGAGTAAAGAATCTCCGTTGTGGTTAGCCTGCGTACCAAATGCTTCCCCCGTGGGTTTGATATCTATTATTGATTTTTTGCATATATTATCAATGTATTGGATCCAATCGGGACGCTTTAACAATAATACTTGCTTTTGGTCGAGTGCTTGTGGCGCCAATATCCTTTGCTCATCACTAACGAATCCCATAAATAGCTGCATCATTATCTCATGATTTGATGACAACTCTAGGATTGCCCCTGGACATCGGCTAACTTGACTCACCAGTAATTCTTGTATCTTGGGCTTGCCTGTGATTAAGTCTCGAATCAAGCCATCATCGATTTGAGCATCATTGGCTAGATAGTCCAGTAATGACTGATTTTCATTGATACTCTTAGTTCGCTTATCTAATGTTTCTACTTCAATCATACCGATAAACTGCGCTCGTTTTATGTTGATAAACGCCAGGGCCGAGTCTTTTTTATCACCGGTTAGTAGTGCGTGCAATGGTGTTGATCCCTCGGGTTCTTTGCAGACTGCATTGAGCCCTTTTTTTGTGATGTTGGCATGGAGGTGTTTTGCATGTTGGTTTATCAGTGTGCGCGCATACTCACACTCATGTATCGCGTTGAATAACAACCAAAGTGGTGACTTTCCGTCCTCTTTGGACACACTGCATAGACCTTGTGCCGAGATCTTTTTCATTACCTTAGGATTATTCACTAAAAGTTTTCTTCCGCATGCTTGCGCTAGTAGCCACCATAACGGCGATCTTCCCTCGTCGGGGCCAGTGCTAGCACTCGAATTCAGTGATGATACAGTAATCATTGACACCACTTGTGGATTCCTTGCAAGAAACTCGATACTGAATTCGTCCTTACGCGTGAGCATATACAGTGCTGAGAAGCCTTGGTCCATGCCGTCTCGGGTCACTGGACTATTCAATCCCTGAGGCGTTAACTTACTGACCAAATCATGACGATTCTGGAAAATCTCAACCCCATAACCTGTAACACTTAACTTGTAAGCGAGCGTGATGCCATCTGTGTCGGGCTTGTTGAGTTTTTCATCGTCAATAGCCGCTATCCTTCGTGGATTCTTTGCGAGTTCTGATGCTTGTTCTGAGTATTTATCATATCGTTGGGTTAATTCTGTTAGTCTCGGTGTTGTCATTAGTGTGATTATCAATTATGCGTGGTTTATAATAATAGCCCCGAACGAAAATTGTCAATGACGCCTGCGCCTATTTTTGGGTTTTTTGGCTATTCTAAAGCGCTAGCTCTCGCCTAAAAGTAGCATGCCGTGCGTGTGCAGTCACCCTTCGCTTTCATTGTCATTTTCAGTTCTTATCATGACTCGATGCGCACTATAAGTCGTTTTTCAAAAAATATTTATATCACTTTTCAAGGGGCGACGCATTATTTTACGTTGACAAAAATGATGATTATTAGTATAATGTGCCCATGAATATTGATACAAAAATCACTGCAAAACCTTCAACCAAAGACCAATTCTATTCTTTGGATGAAGCTAATATGATGATCCCAGACTTAGATCTTGCCTTTATTCGTATTAAGCAGATGCAACTACAGGTCCAGACCTTGTTTAAGACGGTCAAGAAACGCGGGATCGATTTTGTACCCAATGATGACAAGCAGTTGTTTTTGTTACAAAGCACGCTTGATGATGAATCAATTGACGTGCTCAGTTCCCTCAAGCTACTTTTGGCTAATATTCAAGAAGAGATCAATACCTTATCAAGTAAAGGGTGTTCGGTTTCAAGCATTGAGCAAGGAATGGTTAATTGGCGTTTTAAGTATTCCAACCGAGTAATCTTTCTCTCTTGGCTACACGGCGAGAAGCAAGTCAGCCACTGGTGTCCTAATCGAGATGACGGCCCCTCTCGAAGACGCCCATTAAGCGAGCTCACGCTCGATGAGTCTGCCTCATAACTCAACTTATGCTTCGTTATTAAGCCCTCAATATGCCATATATGTGCTTGTTTGGTGGAGTTACACTTTGCTTAGATCGTAAACATTTTGCCCATCACTGCAGAGCACCCTGTTTGGCCGGGGCTCAAGAAACAATCCGTGACTTACAACGCCTGTTAACTGACTTAAAGCGCTTGCTAGAGCAAAAGGCTCGGAGAGGTTGAATCCATGACAGTCGATGATATCATTCCCTAAATCTGACTTTTTCTCACGCAACTCTGGGACCGCCCCCATTTTAACGATAGAGCGGCCCACACTGGATCGAGCCCAAGGAACGACTTCCAGTGGCACAACCGGCCATTTTTGCCCCAGATAACCGACCTTTTTGGACTCGTCAATTAGCACTACGAATGACTTTGCCATTTCGGCACAAATCTTTTCACCGGTCATAGCACCGCCTCTGCCTTTGATGCATAAAAAACCTGGGTCAACTTCATCTGCGCCATCTATATAAAGATCGATGTATGCCACTGACTTCATCAACTCAGCCTCAATACCATGATGTTTACATGCCTCTAGGGTCTCGAGAGATGCCACGACCACTTGCATTTCAGCGTGTGCACAATTCTTGAGTGCCTCTACGACGCACAAAACAGTGCTGCCCGCCCCTAATCCAACGATCATTTTTGCCTTAAGCTCAGCGACTATCGTTTGTGCTAGTTTCATTTTTGCTTGAGAATGCTGCTTCATTTACTTTTCCTCGCCATTGACTTGAATCAACTTATCTTACTGGACCTAACCTTGACTTTTGACGACGATACGTTCTTGCGTTTCGCAATTAATTGCGATTAAAGAACCACCGTAGACATAGCCCCCGTCAATATTAATGATATCGTGGCGCCCCGTTTCTCCTTTCAGCATCGCCCAATGACCAAAAATAATTTGCTTACACGGCCAATGCTCCTGCCATTGATACCATGGTGTACGCCTATTTGTACCATCAGTACTCAATTGACTATTTACTGGCCCTGTATAATCAAAACACATACGCATTTTATCATCCAGCGTCCGCATACGTGTAAAAATGTTAACAATGCAGCGAACCCGCTTCCACCCAGTTAATTCTGCGCGCCATTGATCCTCATTTCCAGAAAAATTCTGTACGTAACCCTGTAGTAAATCATGGTCCTTTAGTACTGCCTCAACCTCTGACGCCAATGATAAGATTTCTCGTAGTGACCATCCAGGCCAAATGCCAGCATGTACTAGCAAGGTATCTGTTTGCACATGCCATTTTGCGAGCGAGGCATGTTGCAATAGCGCATAGCAGAGCATTTGCTCCTCGCTCAATCGTTGTTCTATCATCGCTGCATAATGTTGTTTGAGAAAAGATAGATCCCAATTACCAAGGATAATCTGCGCATTGGGAATAGACCGAATCAGCTCCAATACATTCCAATCATCCGGCCCCTTTCCAACGAGATCTCCGACAAAAGATAATTTGTCGGCTGAGCTAGGTGCAATCTTATTGAGCAACGCGTTCAACCCATCTAAACAGCCGTGAATGTCACCGATAATGTAATGACTCAAAACATCTCCCTTTTCCAACGACAGGCGCCTATCCTAAAAACTCTACTCACGTAAGAATATTCCACAATAATAAAAAATAAATCCCTGAAAATATTGCACCAATAGGTAAAGTAATGACCCATGACACAAATATATTCTTGATAACTTTCATATTAAGCGCCGCCATTCCTCTTGCAAGCCCGACCCCTAAAATTGCCCCTACCATCGTTTGTGTTGTTGATACAGGGTAGCCTAATCCAGACGCAACCACAATGATAACTGATGTAGAAAACTGTGCGCAGAATCCTCGACTTGGGGTTAGCTGGGTAATTCCCGTTCCCACAGTCTGCATTATCTTATAGCCGTACATCACAAGACCAAGCACAATCCCACTTGCGCCAAGCCCAATAACCCAGGCGGGAATGGTTGCGCCCTGTGATAAAGCCCCCTCATATACGACCTGTGCTACCGCAGCAACAGGCCCAATAGCATTGGCAACATCGTTTGACCCGTGTGCGTATGCCATACTCGCAGCGGTCATGACTGATAAAATACCAAACTTTGCCTCAACGACTTGTAGCTGCTCTTCTTGGCTGGATGACTTTGCTTTTTTCAGATCTTTACAAACACAGCGCCGTCCAATCATGAAAGTCAGTATCACTGCGACCGCCACAACGCTATATTGCTGCCCTGGTCCCAATTGTACCCCAATGGTTGTCAAGCCTTGAAAAATTGTCACCCCACTGAATATTAAAACCAGTAATGCCATGCAAACTGGGATCAGCCACTCAGCTCGGCTTAAAGGATTATTGGAAGCCAGAATGATATAACTCACCATAGTAAAAATGTTATAAGCGAGCATTATGGCAACGATCGGGGTCAAACCCAGCTCATAGCAATATTGAGTAAACTACCCCAAAGAATGTGCTGATAGCCTACCCCAACTAGGCCAAACCCTAAAACAGCGCCAATGATACTGTGTGTTGTTGATACTGGCCATCCGTTGTATGTTGCGATTAATAACCATGTTGCGGCAGACATTAATGCTGATAACATGCCGATGACAAAAACAGAAAGTTGGTCTGTGAAAACCTGAATGTCAATAATGCCGTAGCGAATCATATTCGTGACTTGACCACTTGCCAGCATTGCTCCCATGGCCTCAAATAATGCCGCGACAATTACAGCGTCTCGAACAGTCAACGTTTTCGACCCGACCGTGCCTGCCATTGCGTTAGCTACATCATTAGCACCAACAGCCCAGGCCATGACGAATCCAACGATAATCACCAAGAACAATTCGATTGTAAGGTGCATAGTCCCCTCTTTCAAATGCCTTACTTGAGCCAGACTCAATCAAGCGCATTAAGCAAAGTCAGACTAGATAAAAACGGTTGATTTGTCAATTAAAAAAACTTGGTTGGCCACTACAAAATTAAAACGATGCACGCATTACGCTATACACGCCGCTTTGCACTCATTATTAATTTTACTTCACCCACGATTTCATATGTTGAGACAGGGCAATCAGGCGCTTTTTATATAAGTTTTCTGCTATTTCTTGGCCGGTTAACGCTCTAGTTTGGGAATCTGGCTTGACTGCTGATAGTGTATTTGCCGCAGCAACGATCTCTTGGAATCTGTGATGTTTAGGCACAACGTTTTGGACAATTTGACATGCCTGTATAAATCGCTCTTGCCGTCTGTAGACATCCCATTGTTGAAACTTGACAAGCAAAGCCTCTGCACTGAAATTGAATGCGTTTTGCTTCCAATTTAGGAATATACTATGCGTGATTAGCGACATCTGTAAAATATCCTTGGGAATTCTGAGCTTTTGAAGTTGCTTTTTTCTATCTTCATAATCGAGATACCACCCCAATACGCAAAATAGATATTCTGAGTGATAAAATTTGCTTGCCATTAGCACTCGCTGCGAATCTTGTTTTGTGTCTGTGAACGCAGGCATGAGCACTTGCCATGCACCAAGACTGTCCAACGTCTCGATAAACCGCTCAGGGCCCGAGGCTGAAAATACTTTTTGCCACTCAAGCCATACTCGCTCAGGCGTGAGATAATCAATTTCTCCGCTATCGACAATCTTTTTACAAAGATCAATCGTGCTAGAGTGTATCGAAAAAGTAGGAAACCGTGCTTGAAATCTGCACAGGCGAACTAACCGCAGTGGATCTTCAATGAAGGCGTCTGAGACGTGTCTTAAAACTTTCTCATTTAGATCCTTTCTACCACCAAAAAAATCGATCAGCTCACCAGCTTCATTTTTTGCAATCGCGTTAATTGTTAGGTCACGTCGCTCAAGATCCTCCTGAAGGCTGACGCTTGCATCTGCGTGTACTGTAAATCCATCATAACCGTGCCCTGTTTTTCGCTCTGTCCTTGCCAAGGCGTATTCTTCTTTGGTTTTGGGGTGTAAAAATACTGGAAAATCTTTACCAACTTGTTTGAAGCCTCGCCGTAACATTTCTTGTGGCGTGCTGCCAACGACGACCCAATCTCGCTCTTTAATGGGCATATCGAGTAGCTCATCTCGAACAGCGCCGCCAACTAAATAGATTTGCATACTTTAACTCCAGTCTCGCTTGTATTATAATCCACGTGAGCATGTTAGAACAAATTCACGTATGACGCAAAACGATTTGAGCAATATTCCCGTTAGTATTCGTCATGTTACCAAAAAGTATGCAGACGGATTTGAAGCTGTTCGTAATGTTAGCTTTCAAATTAAGCGGGGAGACTTCTCTGTCCTTATGGGCCTTAATGGCGCTGGAAAAACTTCGCTTATTGGCATGCTGACCGGCACCAACCATGTGAGCGCAGGGTCTATTGAGGTTTTTGGCTCGGATATTACTAAAGATCCTATTCGTGCTAAGATTAAATTGGGCGTTGTCCCCCAGGAAGTAAATCTTAATTTTTTTACGCCGATAATGGATACACTTATCTACCATGGCGGTTTTTTTGGCATCCCAAAACATACGGTCATTCAACGAGCGCTCCCTCTGCTTAAAAAGGCCCGTCTTGACAAAAAAATACATCTTCCTGCTGGTTCTTTGTCGGGTGGCATGAAACGCATGCTGATGTTGATCAGAGCCCTGATCCAGAAACCCGAAATTTTGGTTCTTGATGAACCGACAGCTAATTTAGACATCGAAATCAGACGTACGATTTGGGACATTTTGCGTACTGAGCATCAAAATGGGATGACGACCCTTCTGACTACACATAACTTAGAAGAAGCTCAGCTGCTTTGCACAAACGTGCTGATCTTGCACCATGGTAAGCTGGTCATGGATAGAACGCTTGAGGATGCTATTGAGGAAATGGAGGAGAAATTTTATACCATTAAATTTTCATCTGCGCCTCAAAAGCGTGCGCTTGAGTCATTCTCTGCTTACGGCGCTAAGCTCAAGGGGGAGAAAACTGTTGACTTCTGTATCACACGATCACAGGATCTTGGACAACTGATCTACAAGCTGCATCTAGCAGGCCTAAAAATTGACCATATTGCTCCTTCTAGCCACCAATTAGAACAACTACTAACAGAGGCTATATTATGACTTCTAATCATACGGATACCCCTTCGATTGCTCAACCACCACATTTTCTGCGGCTACAATTTATAGCCTGCATGACGATTGCCCATAGAGAAAGTAGTCGAATCTTAAGAGTCTGGAAGATGACTGTCGTGCCACCAATCATTACTATTTATCTTTTCACAGTTGTTTTTGGTCAAATTCTTGGAGGAAAAATTGGACAAATCTTAGGTGTGGATTATGTCCAGTTTATTGTCCCAGGACTCATTATGAATATTGTGATTAATGAGAGCTTCAGTAATAACTCATCTACTATTGTCATTGACAAGTATAATAAATCAATTGAATCACTGATCACCTCACCAATTCATGAGCTTACGATTTTGATTGGTTATTTTATTGGTGCAGCTGTTCGTGTGTTTATGGCTGGTGCTTTAGCGTCTCTCTTGGTATTTTGGCAATCAGGCATCGCAGTGCAACACTGGCTGTTGTTCACATATACTGTCCTGATCACCTGTGCGCTTTTTTCTCTGATGGGCTTTATCAATGGGCTATACGCAACTCGCTTTGATGAAATTCCTACAATCCCCACATTTATTCTTACTCCGCTTTCTTTTTTTGGTGGGATTTTTTATGACATCAGCCGCTTACCTGAGCCTTGGCGCTCGATCAGTTGGTACAACCCTATCGTTTATATCGTTGATACTTTCAGATATAGCCTTATTGGTATCAGTTTACATGAAATCACAGAGAGTTTAATTGTTGTAACTTTGATTACCGTGGGGCTCTTTTGCTTATCGTTCTATTTACTCCGTATTGGTTACGGCATTAAGAAATAATGTCAACACACGCATTTGTGTTTGGCAAAAAAAACGCTGTACCTTTCAGTGAGTTTATGCAACAAGCATTGTACCATCCCGAGCAAGGCTATTATCGACAAAATATTATTCGCCAAGGTGCCGAAGGTGATTATGTGACTGCACCCTCAATAAGCCCATTATTTGCACGTTGTATTGCAAACAATCTTGCGCCATTGCTCGAACAATATCCACATTGGTCTATCGCAGAGATTGGGCCTGGCCGTGGTGATTGTGCCGTTGATCTCATGCGTTCACTTGAAGAAAAAAATATCCAGCCTAAGGCATATCTATTAATTGAACAGTCTGAACAAATGCGGACTTATCAACATCAAAATATAGTCATGCGCCTTGCTTCGAGCCAAGAAAAATTCTCATGGCATGCCGCACTACCCAGATCATTTTGTGGTATTGTCATTGCTAATGAAGTCCTTGATGCTCTTCCGGTACATTTATTATTCTCTGATGCGCAAGGTGATTTTTCAGAGCTTTGGGTCACACAAACCAAGTCTGGATTAGCCTTTAAACATTACCCTGCCTCTGATGACTTATTGACATTGTTTTCTAGCCGAAATATTCCTAAATATCGTAATTATCGTTATGAACTTTCAAGTGAGATTCCACGCTTCTTAAAGGCACTCGGCACATCGATGTCTTCTGGTGTCTGTTTGTTTTTTGATTACGGTTACCCCAGGCGGCAATACTATCACCCGGATCGAAAACTAGGTACGCTAACTAGCTTTTATGCGCATCAACGCACTGAAAATAGTCTTTTGCGCCCTGGTCAACAGGATATTTCTGTCCATGTTGACTTTAATTGTGTGGCTGAGTCAGCACATCAAGCTGGTTTTCAATTTTGTGGTTACTCCAACCAAGAGCGTTTTTTGCTAGCCAGCCACCTCTTTGATCAACTTCGTCAAGACGAGCATCGATTAAATAAGCTTGATTATCTTTCATTACGTAAAAGTGCACATACCCTAACTTCCCCATCTGAGATGGGAGAATTGGTCAAGGTGATTGCCTTTCAAAAACAACTTCCTGATCTACAAATTCTTGGATTTAACAAAGGCTCGCAAGGTCTTTAAAGTACGATTTAAGTACAAATGCTCACTGTTTGCGTGACAACCCTTAGTGAAGATTAAGCTATGGCTAGGGCTTTGTGACATATCGGATCATAAGTTTCTCGTTGTCACTCAGCCCCAGAATTGCTACCAAGCATCATAACTTTATCATTGTACGATGCTTGACTTCAGTCATTGTTCTACCTTACAATTACTTAGGTCAAATAGGGACGCGATATGCTAAAAGAGCTTTTAGAAATAAGCTTC
>MDTC01216311.1_pt1 | contig 13863 bp, 10 predicted proteins | sample 811181 | NCBI WGS metagenome assembly MDTC01 (sample SAMN05326644, study PRJNA326480) | marine metagenome | isolation source: seawater | place: Pacific Ocean: North | collected 2011
ACAAAGTCATCATTTTTGTCATTTGTGACAGCGCTTCTGGCGATAGACTGCGAAATCGTTGAGCGAGTTTTGCCATCGCACTGAGATGTTGCGGCATAAAGGATGTCGGATCGGGTGCAGGCATATCGATGATCGGTTTGACCCAGCGCGCCAGGTTCAACATGGCACGGCCAAACTCAGGATAGACGTCGGCATCGCGTTTCGAATATCGAGCGATTTCGTCACGTGTCTTGGCAGATTCGGGCCATCGTACAAGGCCAGGCCCCTCTAAGTGGGGTGTAAAGCTGCATTCCAGGGGCAAGATGGTCAAGCCATGTTTGGCTAAGTTGAGTTCACGGATAATTTGCGGCCTCAAAAGACTGACGACATAGGAGCAAGTTGAATACTTGAAACCTGGATACAGTTCTTCCGTGACCGCGGCTCCGCCAAGTACGTGGCGTCGCTCGAGAACCAGGACTTTGCGGCCCGCCTTCGCCAGATACGCAGCACATGCGAGGCCGTTGTGGCCGCCACCGATGACGATCGCATCATACATTTGAATCAACCGCCTTCTTTTGTGGGGGATCGTAGAACGGAGTTTTTACAACCCGAGCGGGGACCGTCGCCCTTGCCCATTCGACTGTGACCTCGATGTCGAGGCACGTACCCAGCTTTGAATGCCGACTGTCGACGCGGGCTAAAGCCAGGTTCTTTTTTAAGATCGGGGACCAAGAGCCACTCGTTGCGCGTCCGACTTGGCGACTGGATTTGTAGAGTGGTACGGAGTCTCGCCAAGCCGTTGCAGGCAGTGCCGCCGGTAAGCCGTGGCGTCCGTAGAGTTCTTCTAAAGCAACCCAGTCTATCTCGAGTCCGACCGTCGATACGGACGGTCCAGATTTACGCTCATCTCTAAGGGCTGATTGCCCAATAAATGGTGACCGTTCCAGTTTGACCATCCACCCGAGGCCCAGTTCGTCCGGCGTCGACTTTTGTGACTCGATCAGAGCATCGAAGGCGCCGGTATAATCAACACCCATCATCAGAAACCCGGCTTCGATTCGACACACATCCAATGCGTTTAGACCTGCTGGGTGTATGCCGAACCGATCGCCCGACTCAAAGAGAGCATCCCAAACGGTTAAAGCATGGTGCTGTTCGACCCAGAGTTCATAACCGAGATCACCTGTGTAGCCCGTTCTCGTCACAACCGCTGGAATGCCAGCGAGCATGCCCTCCTGTACTCCAAAAAAACGCATTCCGTCTACGTCGATATCTCGGCTGATACTGCGGAGAACATCACGGGATGTTGGACCTTGAATCGCAAGGGCGGCATACCGCTCGCTGACATCTTCAATGGTGACTGTATAGCCTCGCGCATTGTCAGTAAACCAATGGTGCATTGGCGCGGCCGCAGTCAAACGATAATGGCCCTCGGCTATCCGACTGCAGGTGCCATCGTCGATGACTTTGCCTTGCTCATCGGTCCAACAAAGATACGTCGATCGCCCCACTTTAAGTGTGCTGAGGTCTCGGACGGTTATCCACGAGAGGTATTGAGCTGCGTCTGGTCCGCGAATGTCATATTTGAATAATGGGCTTACGTCGATGACGCCTGTCGCTTGGCGAAACGCATTGTATTCACGCTCATGGCAAACGTCGAAGGCGCGAACGGCATACTGACCAGCCCAGATAGACCAATCATAGCTCTCGCAGAGTGGTTGGATGCGGGCATGAAATGGTGTTGGCTTAGGCATGAACTGAATTCCCCCCCCAGACTCATGGCATCCATTTACAAAACGAACGGTCTCTTAGGCTACATCGAAAGAGCCTCATCGATGGCACTGTCTAGAATCTTGAGTGCAGCCTCTAACTCCGTCTCTGTAATATCGAGTGGCGGGCTGATGGCGATTCCGCCGTTTTTAAATCCCCTGAGTGATAAACCATGCGCTTTGCATTGACCCACTATTTGTTCGGCACGATCGCCCATGTGCAAGACGTAGTAGGCGCCTCGACCATATACGGTCACGCCCCTTTCATTGAGTTGGTCAATGAACTCAGCCAGCCGAGCCTGAGTCGCCTCAGTGTTGGTCCGCCTGAGTTGCATCATCTGATAATGGACACGGATCATGCTGAGTTCATCTCCGTCCCACGTTGATACCATGGTCAAGGGGTTGGGTACGAAATAGGCCTGCTTGAGGTGTATAAAGCCGGTCTGACCACCGGGCCACCAAACTCTAATATCGGGATCGGCTGCATCGGTATCCGTCGCGAATGGGCTGGTCTGGCATCGATAAGCAGCCGATGCTGTCTCGACGCTGACAATAGGAATGCCTGTCTCTGCCTTGAATTGATTCAGGGCGGCCCATGCGTCATCGGACAGGACGGCTCCAGTGCGTTCCTGAACAGGCTCCAAAAAGAGACCCAAGACAGCATCATTCGACCCAATATCAGCCACAGCGCGCTTAAGTTGTTCAAGCATATTTGCCACGCCCACCTGGGATGGATGGTCTACCAGCGGCCATTGGCGAGCGGCCGGACCCATCTTGTGGACAGACCCATCTGAGACGGCTCGGCATCCGGCCGAGGTATGTCCGACATAGCCACCGGTCAAGCCGATGGCTGCCACGCCCTTGGTCCGATGATGTTTCAATGTGCGAATGGTCTTGTCGATCAGCTCATCCCGGCATGAGGTCAAATACAGATGTGGATAATTTGTGTTGAGTGCGGTCACCCATTCGATGGCTCTAACGATGGCGGGTGTTATGTAATTACAAACCGTGATTTTAGTGACGGCAGGCCCAAACAAACCACCTTTGTCTCGGAGGTCAACCAGTGTCTCGGGCGGTTGGGCTAGAGGCTGGCTTAAGGCGCTGCTCCACAGGAGAGCTTGGCGCTCCACAGGTCCGCAGAGCCCGGGGCTGTAATCTTGGAGTGGGATGCGATAGTAAATCGCTTTCGCGCCGGTCTCCCCGTATTGGTCAGAGAGAGTGACGTCTTCATAGGCGCCAAACATTCGATTTAAGTGGGTCATCGAATCAGCTAGACCGACGCGGTTTCGGCCCGTCATCCATCTATAGCGAATCTGACCATCGGCCGTTTTAAGACGCCGTGTTTGCGTGAGCTGTGCTCGCTTGAGCTTCGCGCCTAAGCCAACACCCTGATGATCAGGATGAATGGTTATGGCAATTGAGTAGGCCGTGTTGTTTTGGTCCAAATATTGGTCTTGATCTGGGCCTGCAATGTGTCTGAAGGCGTCTAAGGGCCCAGCCAATGCAGACCCGACGATAACCCACTCGTCCGACGCCTTAAATTCCGCAACAACAGCGACTCCAAACGGGTGGTTCAAACCAATAGACAATGTCTCTCTGGTGTCTCGTCGAGCGGGTTCGTAGGCTGCGGATTCAATGTCCAGTAGCTTTTCTAAGACATGGGCTGTCTCAACCCGAGCGACAGGTCGGGTTCTGTATCTTGCATCTGGCTGTTTCGGTTCGTCTTCGACCATTTGCTCCCAGGTGGGTACATCGACAGGCCCATTGGTTTTAAGCCAATCTAGACTCTCAATGATGGTTTCAAAAAGCCGATTAATTTCCCGCGTGCTGTAGGTGTCGGAGAGCCTGTAGCGAATGGTGCGAGTGCCAGCTGCAAAGACGACAGCGCCTCTCCAAAAACGTTGTTTAATATAAGCCGACATCAGGGCCGGTGTTGGTAGGTCAAAGGCAAACGCATAGCCCCGTTGTCGAGTGCCTTCGACCAAGTCAGGATACAGTGCTGGCAGATTTTCTAGTTTGGGTTTGACGTACCCTTCGACCCAGCTTGCATGGGCTCCATCCCCTATGCTCTTGCAGTGACTTAGCCCTCGGACCATCGACGCGATATGAGCGCTGGTCGGTTCGGGATCGGTGAAGCGACTGTTGACGAATCCCACCTGCGCTCGCTTGGCCCAAGTCATGGCGTCGGGATTGTCTGGGCGGCCGTCTTTATCCGTGAGCGCGTAGCCTAACCCCCAAGAATACGGTCCGCCTAAGCCGAACCCGGTTTGAACCTCATCGAGAATCATCGACACGTTGTGATGGCGTGTCAATCGTCGGAGTGCCCTATAAAATCGAGCCACTCCGTATCGATCTCCGCCCTCAGATTGCATGGGCTCTATGATGAGGGCATACACTGTGCCAGCAGCGAGGGCCTCATTGACAAAAGTGAGCGAATCGACCTCTGATTGGAGGCATGTATCGAGCTGCGCAGCCTTTTGCATCGCGTCTTGGTCGCCCGCGTCGCAGGCGCGAAGCAAAGCGTCTACCGCAGCAGCAGACGGCTCGGTTGTTATGGTTGCTGGAAACGGTGCGAAAACGGCGCGAAAACCATCGAGTTCGTAGGGCGCCCGCTTTTTAGGGTTCCAGGTTGCGTGCAGCGCCTGAAGGGTACGCCCATGGAAACTCCCTTCGAACGCGATCACGGTGTCTGCTGATGGATGGCTGGCATTGAGTTTACAGAGCGCTAACGCTTTTTCATTGGCTTCTGCACCGCTGTTGGTAAATGCAATTTTGTCGATGTCTGGGGTGTAGGCCCCAAGGTAGTCGGCGTATTCAACGGCCTTGGGGTGGTCGATGACGGCCGAGTCGGGAGAGCGCAGCAGTAGGCCGTCAAACGCCCCATTAAAATAGGCGCGAACCGCGCCATCCGATGCAAACCCACTATTCAGTGTCGCCGTTTGACTCATGCCATCCAAAACGCTCATTGGTTCAGCGTCAACGGAGACCATCCATGGACCCCATGAGCGCATGTGGTCAAAAACCATCGGTTTTTTCTCACGGGGCATTCGATCCCCTGCATAGAGACGCTCAAGCCACTCTTTAGATTGGGGCAGTGCTCTGCAGTTGGGGTGTTCAATCCGCATCATACGAGGGAAATCAATGGGCGTTCGCTGGGCATCAGTCGACGCTTCGTCTAGGTGTTTGGCCTCAAGGGCATCCAGCTCTTTATCTCGGTTGTCCATAACGAAATGTCACTTTCAAGCAATCTGGATCCAGCATAGCTACCTCTGCGTCTTCGTAGAACCCCCTTTTGGGTCTGAGAGGCCGTTTGTTGATGGCTGCGCTGCCCATGGGGTCTCGAAGAACCACTCGCCGAGGGTACGTCGCGTTAGATTTCCTCCAGTAGACCATCCAATTGGTCATTGAACTCCACTGAGCTGTACCGCTGCCCTCGCGCTAAAATCCGCATTTCATCGGCGTCGATAATCAGATAGGTGTTTCTGGCAAACGGATCGAAATAGGCAGCGAGTGAACGGTCTCCATCGGCGACCACCGGCATGGTCAAATTGTTTCTCATCTGCCACCGAGCGGCGTCGGCTGAGCCTGCAGGCATGAAGTTCTCATTATCGTAGAGCGAGACCACGATTTGAACGCCCGCGTTCGCCAACCGCACCTGCGACGCGTTCAGAGTCACCATGTTCCTGACGCATGATGGACACCACGCCACTGTGTTGAACAGGACGACCAATCTGGTATCCGTATCGCTGCGCACGAACTGTAAATCGTAGGGCTCATCCGTCGAATCAAGAAAGCTTTGGTTGTCAATGACCTCACCGACAGCGACACCGTAAGGTCCGTCGGGATAGGCTGCCCTGTCAGCCAAGTCAGCATCGAGCTCGCCTGAGTTTGCGTCCATAATCCCGCCATCAATAATGGCTGGACCGAGACCCGTGGACGAGTCTAGCTCCTGCATCTCGGCATCGTTCGGTTCGCCAATCGCTGCAGAATCTGATTGGTCAATCGCTGCATCGTCAATCATTGCAGCGTCCGGACTGACTCTATCCATGGGCTCAGCGTCCTGAAGAGTCGGTGCCGCATCAGCGGCGGCCGCGCTATCGAGCTTCACATCCATGTCGCGACTCGGTGATTGAGTATCCGCCGGGTTTTCGATCGCCCCGTCGGCGGCAATCGCCTCGGCGGCGTCCGTAGACCCATCGATGTCACCAGCAGACATGGCGTCATTTGCTTGAGCCTCATCGGTCTGAGCGTCTGTGGGTTCGGTGCCTCGACCCGAGTCACCGCTGTTTTGAGACACGAACGCGTCGGTGATGGGTCCGCTGTCTAATCTAAAATCTAATTGGTTCAACCGGTCATTGGTTGCCGCGTCGGACATTGCATTGGTGGCGCCACCGGTAGATGAAGCTCGCCCGCTGGTGTCGGACGTGGACTCGTTCGTCGAGACATCACATCCGATGCAGCCGAGGGTGAGACTACAGGTCAGCCAGAACGTCAGTGCCGTGCGTCTTTGTTTTAACTTTTTCATAAATTCGTTCGATTTTTCCGTCTTCATCAATAAGAAATGACTTTCTGATAATCCCGTCGAACTCTCGACCCATGAATTTCTTTCGGCCCCAGCAGCCATAGGCTTGAACGACGTCGCCTGGTTCGTCGGAGAGCAGTGGATAGGGGAACTCCTGTTTCGTTGCGAAGTTCTTCTGGCGCCTGACTGAATCTTTACTCATACCAATGATGGCTACGTTCTTGTCGGAGAACGCATCGATGTTGTCTCGAAGAGTACAGCCCTCGGCTGTACAGCCGGGTGTGCTGGCCTTTGGATAGAACCAGAGCAGGACCTTGCGGCCCGTATAGTCGGCCAATGAGACGGTATTGCCATCCTGGTCCTGCAATGAAAATTGGGGGGCTTTGTCGCCTACATTTAACATGGGAATGCCTTTACGTCGCTCTTTTAAAGCAAATCAGTCATGGCCAGACCACAGAGCGCGTTTGGTCTGCCTTTGCTGTGTTTATCTAGGATCTCGATTTCAAATACCGCTCAACCGTTTCCACGATGACCTGCGTTTGGTGGTCAATTTCGATGTTCAGCGTATCGCCCGGGCGCCGTTCGTTGAGGTGCGTAATCCTCAAGGTCTCAGGAATCAGATGAATCCAAAAGTCGAAGTCGCTCACTTCGCCAATGGTCAAACTACAGCCATCGATGGCGATGTACCCTTTGCTGATGACAAAAGGGCGCCACTGCGCATCGAATTTGAGACGCATGCTCACGTTATCTTCCGTCTCCACGATTTCGGCGATCTCCGCCTGTGTGTGGATATGCCCTGAGAGCATGTGACCGCCGATCTCGTCACCAAACCGCGCCGCCCGTTCAAGGTTAACTGAATCGCCCACGCTAAGCGTTCCTAGGTTTGACCGGTCCAAACTTTCTTGGATGACATCGAATTGAATTGAATTGGCCGTCCACTCGACAACCGTCAGGCACACGCCATTGACTGATACGCTGGCGCCGCGTTCCAGCCGAGTGGTGAGTCCGTCAGGTGTTTCGACCTGGAGCCTCAGGATTCCGCGTGAAAGCGTTGCCTCTTTAATTCGGCCGCAGCAGGCAACAATCCCTGTAAACATGACTCAAACTCCCTTCACCATCCCAGGGGCATATTGAACACGATCCGTACATTCGTCCCAAGGATATTCTGCGATGTCGACAAGTGTCTCGAAAACCGCTAGACACCGGGTGCGCACAGATGAGTGGTTATCACGCTCTTTGGTTACGCTGAAAACTGGCCATCGTCCATCTGGTGGGCGATGTCTCTCCGCCTGGGTTGATATTATGAGACTGAGACCATCGAGCCTACTTTTAGCGTGTCTTATCCTGGGATGCGGCAAGGTCCAAATCAACGATCAGGGCTATACAGGGACTTGGAGCGACATGGGGTCTGGGACCATCGATCCAACCAATGGGCCATCAAGTGGCTCAGATGCTTCTGATGGTGACGTAACCGACGCGGGCCTATCAGGGGATGCCTTAATACATGGCGATGGAGCTGCCAGCGGTTGCGAAGATGTCAGTGACTGCATGCTCAGCGAAATCCCCGGCTGCGTCCCTGCGTGTGTCGATGGTGAATGTACTGATCGCTGTGAGACGACAGTCCCCGACCAACCGCCCTTTTGCGGGCGCCGAAACACATGCGATGATCTATGCGTGTACTTGGCACGCTGCTCAGGTTCGTTCTGTGTCACTGAAGCCGCTCGTGATTACCGGTCTATTTTCTCGGTCTGCCGCGAAACGCTCTGCGATGCCTCGCCTATCCTTTGCGAACAGTCAACCTGCGAACTGTTTGTTGCCTTCGCTAGAGATTTGAGTCAGCCGTTTCGACAACTCTGTACGGGTCGTTGACCTGGCGGACACGGATTTCACTCACACGGACCAGCGTCATCGATTGTGGCGAGCTTGCCCTGATGTGTCTCAGGTCGCAGCGCCATCCTATCGATGTCGCCACAGCTTTAGCTGTCGTGCCAGAGCGCCAAGATGATGATAAAACGGGGTTTTGCTGGACTCGCTTTTCGGCTCAAAGTCATCGGTTAAATACGGGACATACATGCTGCGTCTCACGCTCGCGGCGCCCGTGTGCGGGGATTGCTGGACTCTATGCCACAAGCGCCCATCGTGAATTGTCAGATCACCGGCTCGCGTTTCAACGGTGACTTCTTTTGGGTCCGGCTTGTGATCGACAAAGTAGAGTTTGTGAAAACACATTTTGAAAAAGCCTTGGTGATGCGTACCGGGCAAGAGTCTCAGCCCTCCGTTGGAGGCCGGACAATCCGTGAGATGCAGACCGACATTCAACATCTGCTTTGGCATCCGAAAATAAAAGAGGTCTCTGAGACCATCCGTATGCCAGCCGAGTTTTGGATACACGCTCCCTGGTACATTGACGTAGGTATTGACCACGCACCCGTCTTTTTCATTGTCGCCGATGCGAACCGTATCCCCGATGAGTTTACGAACCGGTTCAAAACGCTCGCTTCGAATAAACTGCCGAATGTAATCCGAGTAACATGAAGAAAATGGGATTCTCTGCATCATCGGTTTGTTTTCAAGGCCAAGGCCTTTGAAAATTGGTACGCCATTGATGACTTTTCGGTCGTCCTGAATCCATTCCGACTCGATTCGATTGACCTCCTGATTGATGCGTTCAACTTCATCCGATGAGGCCACATTGCCAAAAATTAAATAGCCATGTCGCTCCAAAAAAGCGGCTTGGATCGGCGTGACTTCTGCGCCAAGCTCGAAGCGGGTATCCAGGGGCAAGTCATCGATTTCGGCGCTGGCATTCATTCCCATTTCAAATACAGCTGCGGCACTCATTGTGTGTCTCCTTTTAGACCGAGTAAATGTAGACTGGTGGCGGCGAGATGGGCACCGATAGTTGAGATGAACTGGTGTTCATCTCCTGTGATCTGCTTGAGTTCGTCGTCCGTACTCAGCGCATAGCGAACTGTAAGGAAAATGAGACTCTGAAGACCCATTCTTATGGCTGATTGATCGAGCGCTGACAGAGGCGCGATGGCTGCACTCGCTTTATCTAAGAAGGGGAGTAGGACATCGTCCCGCCGCTTTGGATCAAGTTCACCTCTATCGAGTACATGGCGCATGACCAGCCGGATCATGTCGCGCTTTTCCCGCGCAAATTTTATCGCATGGTGCATGGTACTTTCGATGACCAAGGGGATATTCTCCCCGTTCGTTAACGCCACTTCTAATGCAGCTTGGCCTGTCCCGAGCGCTTCGTACAAACAGCGAATACAGTCTTGGTAAAGGCCATCTTTACCACCGAAATAGTGACTGATCATGGCTCCGTTGACGTGCGCGTTTTCCGCGATCTCCCGAACGGAGGTACCATCTCGTCCCTTATGTGCGAACAACGCCGATGCAGCATCGATAATGCGCTGTTTTGTATTCGCCGCGTTTGCATTTGCTGGGCGGGCCATCGGTGTACCTCTTTAATTAATTAATCGTTTGTTTAGTTAATGCTTATGACGTGCTCTGTCAAGTAGGGACGGGCCATTTTTGAAAAGTAGGCAGGGCATTCGGGTCAGGCTGAAAGCGACTGGGAAGGGCATTTGGCCCCGCAAAGTCGTGATTCGAATGCAAGACTGGCTGTGCGTCGACCCGGCATGACAAAAGCTGGAATCGGAGTGGCTGTTGGCGATTACTTTTTGATTTTTTGTGGCGATTTACCTCTTGTCGGTAGCGCCTTTTTCATAATCTGTTTCGGAAACGTAGCACGAAGCTGTTGGAGCAGTGGTTTAATGAGTGCTGCTCCATTTTGCATAGCGGGTCGATTCTGCGCCCGGGCTAAATATTGGCGCCCGAGTTTACGGGCCGCATCGGCCTGATTCAACTGTACGAGGCTCTTCATCAGTAGCGCATGGGCTTCGCCATGTGCGGGTTGTTTTTTGACCAGGATAGCCAGCGCTCGTGTCGCATCCTGGTGCCGACCAACTTTTTGATAAGCGACGCCCAGATTAAGCGATGTATCTAACGATTGGTCGAGTTTATAGGCAGCCTCAAGATAGTTTACAGCTTGGTCAAATTTATTGGTCTTATAGGCGGCCACGCCCAGTCTGAACAGGAGGCTGGGTTCGGAGTTGAGCGCAGGATGTACATTGGCTGCGGCCGATAGCGAGCGATATGCGGATTCAAAATCACCCGATTGCAATTGCGTGGCGCCGAGCTCATACCACGCCTTTGGTCCTTTTAAGAGTTCGGTTGCGCGCTGAAGTTGATCGGCTGCCTGTTTGAGCTTCTTTTGGCGCTTGAAGACCATGCCGAGCCCAAGGCGGGCACCGCCGTTTTTCTCATCGGTTTTAAGCGCTGTTTCGAAACTTGTTACAGCCGCATCGAGGGCGCCCGTCTTACTTTCAAAGGACCCGCGCATAGCCCACGCTTTGCTATTTGCCCTGGCGTCCTTCGTCGCTGAGTCGAGAGACTGTTTTGCGGCCTCATTATCTCCGAGAGCAGCGTAAATATTGGCGAGTGCGAGTTCATAGAGCATCTTTTTCTCAGGATCTTTACTGGGCATGTTTTCGAGCCGATAGAGCAAGCGATAAGCACCTTCACGATCTAATGTTTCGTTGGCGTTGATAATGCGGCTGGCTTGGGCGCGATAGAGACCCCTAAGGCTGCGAGTCTGTGCTGGCCTGAGTTGTACGGCGGATGCAAAGGCTTTCTCCGCTATCAAATAGCGTTTGTCATCAAGTGCTTTTTCACCTGCGACAGTGTGTTCCAATGCGACAGCGTCGACGGCATTACGCTCTTGATATTCGCTGAAATTATTTAATGCGATTGGCAGGAGCAGCAAAGTGACGACTGCGAGAAAAAAGCTTGTTCGGATATTCATTGGTATTTGACCCATTTATACTGTCGCTACCGAACACAGGTATACAGGCTCGGCCTTTTTGCGCAAGTGATTCCCAATGAAACTAGTGTCGAGCTGCATCTTAATCGGGATCGGTTGCGCATGACCTGCAAAGTGCTTAATCCTATGGAGGAGGAGGTGATTTGTGGTTCAGGGGGGCCCTTGGATTTTTGAACGGTTCGGCGGAAAAAACGCCTTTTGGATCAGTCTGACTGCGATCATTGGACTTCAAATTTACATGGCGCAGCTTCTCGGCCCGCAGACAGGGGATCTACTGCGGCTCCAGCTCACCTTCGATCCGACCTCATTTGCTAAGATTTTTCATGGCTGGACCGACGGCGAATATCAGTCCTACCGTAGACACTTCATCGCCGATTTTGCCTATCCTTGCGCATATGCCGTGTTCTTGTACAACTGTCTCGCAGCCGCGTTGAACAGACTCAAGCCCTCGCATCGCGTCGAGACCGTGGTGTACTTGCCCCCTTTGGCTGCAGCAGCAGATTACGTGGAGAATATCCTCCACCTTTCCATGACCGAAAAAAGCCTTTTGAACCACGCCCATTTGGTTCCATGGGCCTTTGCTGCAGCCTGCCTGAAATGGTTGATTTTAACGATCATTGTCGGCGCCATCATCGTCTATCGTTCTCGAGCGCAGCGTTGAGATAACCGCAATTCTAACGCCATCGGATCCACCTGTGGTTGACCCGGTCTAATCAGCCGGATGAGTCCCTCGCTAACGCCTTTCTCTTGGCAAACTATGCCCTTGATTTGAGATAAGAAATAGCTGTCGCGTTTCGTTGGCAGCTGTCAAGCAGGCTTGTCTTCAAATGTCAGTGATGTTGGGCTCGGATTTTATAAAGCTCTTTCTTTTCAGGTGTTTGCATATGTGGCACACCCGTTGCTAACTGGGTGTACTGTCGGATCGTTTACGCCAAACGGGGCAAGAGCGATCCAAAGATTTAGATGAGATGTGAAAATGACACCTAAAGGACGGTTTTAACCATGAACACATTTAAGAAAGCAAAGCGGTTTCTGGCCACATGTATCGCCACGAGTGCCTTATTGGCTTGCTCTGCGGACCTCTCTGGCGATGAGACCACAGGATCCGCGGCGAACACCCAATCGAATTTACAACGTCAGCCCACGCCGAACCTACCTATGTCACCTGCGTCACCGCCCGGTCTGCCACCTCCGCGGCAAATGCGCAGTCCCACACCGGGAGACCCTATTCCTCAGGGGGACGTAGCCGAACGTCGCGCTGGTAGTGCACCATGTGACGCAGCGGATCTGATTAGCGCAACTGGGCCTGCACTTGTTTTTAACGACATCCAGGCACTTGAGAGTCCACTTTCATTGGCCAATGTGCTGGATGCGTTGGCTGGTGATGCCAATACTGCAACTGGAGCGGCCGCCCAAGCCGCCATCGTGCAAACAATGCTGGATTCCTTCGGTTTTACGGCCATGGTCAATAGCGATGCGCTGGCGAATTACGGATTGACAAGTATCAATGTCGATAACCGCCCCCTTGAAAATGCCATCAATGCCGCTCAACTGGTACTCGACATGAAACCGAGTGCCACATTCAATCGCCTTGACTTAGCCAGTTCCGATGGGTCGGATTGTGGTGAGCAGCGGGTCATTTACTCACTGGATCCAAGCTCGGTCCTGAAGACGGTTCCGTTTCAAGATTTTACACTCATTTTCGAGGCGAGATATCCCAACCCAAGTCCAGCTGACGGCTTGGCCGGATGCCAGCCTATCGCAGATTTCTATGCGAGCCTCGCCGACCCAGGCCTTACCAATGCTCAACGTGCAGCAGCCATCTCCGACTTGTTTCTCAATGGTGTGAGTGTCACAAACAGCGTAACCGGCGACACTGTCGCATTACCGGCGGTTGTGACCATTGCAAACTACCAGGGTGGCATGGGTCAGATTCGAACCAATCAATTCTTGGACTTGAACTGGCAGCTGCGAGAATTTCGGACCAATATTGCCCTTGATGGCACGGTCGAATTCGTTCCAGACACAATCAAGGGAAATCCCATTACAGCCCTCTACAACGCAAACGCTGCGACCGCTGCAGGGATTCCCAATGCCATGCGTGATGATTTTGTCGATAATTTGCTCGACGTCCAAGTGCCCCTCTTAGTACAGCCTGAATTATTGGGATTGACGGATACCGATGACATTTTGACCGGATTTGAACCCGCTTTCGACACTGTGTTTTCTCAATTTACGTCCGACTCGCAGAACACCAGCGATGACCCAGCCAGTGCAGCCGACCAAGCGCTTAAGGATGCCATCGACGATACGTTGACAAATGACCTTGGACTCGCCAGTTCGACGGTCAACAGCACCCATGTCCTCAACCGTCTTGGTGCGATGACCTGCGGTGGATGCCACCAGTTTTCTGCCAACAGGCCCGTCTCGCCGACCGTTGATTGGCCGGCTATGTCATTCTCATTCAAACATGTTGCTTTCAATGGCAATCTTTCGCCTGCTTTGATCAATACATTCCTGCCGAAGCGGCGTACTTTTATGCTGGATACTTGGCTCTGTCACGATGCAGAACCCGAGTGTCAAACCGACGAAGATTGTTTTGAAGACGGTTTGGTCTGTGTCGACGGAGAGTGTGTCGAAGAGCCAGTCGACCCGTGTGACGATATCGTTTGCATGGATGGTTTCACTTGCGTCGAGGG
>MDTC01260539.1_pt1 | contig 13863 bp, 14 predicted proteins | sample 811181 | NCBI WGS metagenome assembly MDTC01 (sample SAMN05326644, study PRJNA326480) | marine metagenome | isolation source: seawater | place: Pacific Ocean: North | collected 2011
ATAATACGATATGATCTGATGATCAAGAGGGAGTAAACAATGAAAAAAATTGAAGCAATCATAAAACCTTTTAAATTGGATGAGGTGAAGCAGGCATTAAGTGAAATAGAACTCAATGGGATGACTGTCACGGAAGTAAAAGGTTATGGAAGGCAAAAAGGACATACAGAACTATATAGAGGAGCTGAATATAATATTGATTTTTTGCCAAAAATTAAAATTGAGATAGTCTTAGTTGATGAAAAGCTTGATGAAGCAATAAGCATAATACAAAAAGTTTCAAATACTGGAAAAATTGGGGATGGTAAGATATTTGTATTTAATGTTGAAAAAGCTATAAGAATAAGAACTAAAGAGGAAAATGATAAAGCTATTTAGTTCAACTATTTTACTATTATAGTTGACATCATTTTCAAACATAATACTATAAAAATACGTTCAATCTACATGGTAGATCGGAAGTAAGCTTATGCTGAAGGAACGCGGTAATTATGCTAAGAAAATATTTTTCAATATACATATAACTATACCGTACTTAAATAAATAAGCTGTTTTTTTAATATAGATTATTTGGAGTAGTAAATGACTGAAAAGATTTTTAAAATGATTAAAGAAAACGAAGTAAAGTTTGTAGATTTTAGATTTACAGACCCTAAAGGAAAATGGCAGCACACTGCACAAACGGTAGAGAGTGTGGACGAAGATTTATTGGAAAATGGTATCATGTTTGATGGTTCATCCATTTCTGGATGGAAATCTATAAACGAATCTGATATGATTTTGAAACCTGATCTTAATACTGCTGTTTTAGATCCATTCACAGCTCAACCGCAGCTCATAATTTTTTGTAATGTAGTTGAACCGTCTACGGGAGAAATGTATTCTAGATGTCCTAGATCAACTGCAGTTAGAGCTACAGAGTACTTAAAGAAAACTGGAATAGCTGATACAGCATATTTTGGACCAGAAGCAGAATTTTTTGTTTTTGACGATGTTAAATGGAATGTTTCAATGAATGATACTTTCTACCAAGTTGACTCAGATGAAGGACCATACAATTCTGGTAATACATTTGATGGTGGAAATATTGGACACAGACCCTCAGTAAAAGGAGGATACTTTCCTGTACCTCCAGTTGACTCCATGACTGATATGAGAGCAGAAATGGTGGGAACCATGATGGAAATGGGGCTTGAAATGGAAAAACATCACCATGAAGTTGCACCATCACAAAACGAACTGGGCGGAAAATTTGATGAATTACTATCCTGTGCAGATGGCATGCAAAAATACAAATATGTAGTACACATGGTTGCTCATTCATATGGGAAAACAGCTACTTTCATGCCTAAACCTATTATTAACGATAATGGATCTGGCATGCACTGTCATCAATCTTTGTGGAAAGGAAACTCTCCTCTGTTTGCTGGGAAAGAATATAGTGGCTTGTCAGAAGATTGTTTATTTTATATTGGTGGTATCATAAAGCATGCCAAGGCAATTAATGCTTTTACTAATTCCACTACTAACAGTTATAAGCGTTTAGTTCCAGGCTTCGAAGCTCCAACTATTTTAGCATATTCTGCCAGAAATAGATCTGCTTCAATCAGAATTCCTTATGCTGAAGGAGATAAAGCTAAAAGACATGAAGTTAGATTTCCGGATGCGGCATCCAATCCATATCTAGCTTTTTCTGCAATGTTGATGGCTGGCATAGACGGGATAAAGAATAAAATACATCCAGGCGATGCTATTGATTTTGACCTTTATGAAGCCTCAGAAGAACAACTTAAGAATTTAAATACTGTAGCTACTTCACTTGAAAATGCTCTAGACTCTCTAGAGAAAGATAAGGAATTTTTAACAGAAGGTGGTGTTTTTACAGATGATCAAATTGATGGTTATATAGAACTTAAAAGAGAAGAGGTCAGTAGATTAAATAATTCTACCCACCCAGTCGAATTTGACATGTATTATAGTGTTTAGCTATTTTTTCTACTTATTATTGTGGCAATTCTCTAGGCTTACCTTTAGAGTCTATTGCCACATATATAAATTTACCATTCGTAACTTCTTTTTGATTATTGTTTTTCCAGCTTTCAGTTGTAACTCTAAGTAATATAATTATTGAAGTCTTCCCCACTCTTTCTACCTTGCCATAGCAAGAAACAGTGTCCCCAACTTTAACAGGCAATAAAAACTTCATGCCCTCTATAGCTACTGTAGCCACTCTACCATTAGCTACTTTGCTTGCTAAAATACCCCCTGCTACATCCATTTGACTGAGCAGCCAGCCACCAAAAATATCACCATTAGTATTTGTATCTGCAGGCATTGCTACAGTTTTAGTTAATATATATTCTTTGTTACTTTTCACAATTTACAATTTATAATGATTATTATTAAATGATAGTTTACATTTATACTAATTAAAATAATTTTATGAAAAAAAAATATGATATAGGATTGCTGTATGGATATGTCTGTTCTCATAATAGTATTAAAAAAGCTTCTATAGGAATAAAAAATAATAAAATTCTTAAAGTAGGGAAAATAAAGCTTGGTGAGTGCTCTAAAGTTATAGACTGTAAGAACAAGCATTTGCTACCAGGAATTATCGACACTCAGGTGCATTTTAGAGAACCAGGGCTATCACATAAGGAAGATATAAGAAGTGGTACAAGTGCAGCTCTTTTAGGAGGAGTTACAACCATCTTTGAAATGCCAAACACTTCTCCTGCTACTATTGATAAAAAGGAGTTAAACAAAAAATTAAATATTGCTAAAGTATCAAGCTGGGCGAATTACTGTTTCTTTATTGGAGCTTGTAAAGAGAACCTAGATCAATTGGCAAAACTAGAAAAGCTAAAAGGTTGTTCTGGGATAAAAATATTTATGGGTTCATCTACAGGAAGTTTATTATTATCTGAAGAAGAGGATTTGGAAAAGGCCTTAAAGACTTGTAAAAGAAGAGTAGCAATACATTCTGAAGATGAAACAAGACTTAAAGAAAGATTTTTAAAAATTAACCATAGAAAAGGTGTTATACAACATGAGGTTTGGAGAGACGAGAAATCAGCAATATTATCTACAGAAAGAGTTATAAAATATGCACTAAAGTATAAAACAAAGGCACATATTCTTCATATCTCAACCAAAGATGAAATAGAACTTATTAAAAATTCAAAAAAGCATATAACATGTGAAGTTACACCTCAGCACCTTACCTTATTTTCTCCAGACTGTTATAAAAAACTTGGATCTAAATCTCAAATGAATCCTCCCATAAGAAATAGAACCCATCGTAAAGGTTTATGGAAAGGAATAAATGATGGAATTGTAAATGTTCTAGGTTCTGACCATGCTCCACATACTTTGAAAGAAAAAAAACTAAAATGGCCTAACTCACCTTCAGGACTGCCTGGAGTTCAAACTACACTACCACTGATGTTAAATTATGTTAATTTAGGAAAAATAACACTTAATAAAGTTATAGAATTACTAGCATATAATCCTTCAAAGATTTACAGAATAAAAAACAAGGGACAATTAAAAAAATACTATGATGCAGATATTACTATAGTGGATATGAAGAAATCTTACATTATTAAGGATAAGGACATGGCATATAAATGTAAATGGACTCCTTTTGATGGAAAGAGAATAAAAGGAGATATCTACGCTACAATTGTGAATGGAAAAATCAAAATGATTAACAAAAAGTTATTAGGAAAACCAAATGGTAAGGTCGTTTCATTTTTTTAAAAGTTTAACCTCCTCTATATTTTTTGTTTTTTTATTTTTATTTATTAAAAATTATACCTTTGCTCAATCCTTTAAATTAATCGACGGGTTTATTGAAGGGCCCCTTATATATTCTTATGAAACTAATTTAAAGGGAATAAGTAAAGTAACTCCTGTAGGAGATCTTTTTTCTAAGTATTCAAGTTTAGAATTGAGCTTAGTAAAGTCATTGAATATTAAACAACCTTCAAAATGGCTAGAAGATAAAATTTATGATGTCTTGGGAGATATAGCGGAAACAGAAAGAATATTGAATAGTGAAGATAGTCCCTTGGCTGATCCAATATTTAAACAATTTAAGCATTTACCTTTTTTTATAGAAGACACCATGGAACAACTTGCTTTAAACCCATTAGTTTTTTGCAAAAAAATAAATGTATTGTATAATAAAGCTGGAAAATACTATGAACTAAATTGTACTGTTCCATTTGGATTTTTTAATAACTATTTATTGATGCGTTTACAAAATAAAAATAATGTTTGGTACTTTATAAAAATAAATACTTTAAATTACAGTAGATTAATTGATTTTTTAGTAATTGCTGATAGTTTTTATGTAAAAGATTAAATAATTTAAAATGCTTAAAAAAAATATAATAGTAGATAAATCAAAAGAAAAGTTTAACTATATGGATCCTTTTAAGTTAGAGGATCAACTTACTCAAGAAGAAATACAAATTAGAGATTTAGCAAAGAATTTTGCGGAGAAAGAGCTATTGCCTAATATTGTTAAACAAAATAGATACGAAGAGTATGATAAAAGTCTATTTAAAAAATTGGGTAAACTTGGATTACTTGGAGCCCAAATATCTGGGTACAATTGTGCAGGAGTCTCATCAGTTGCATATGGATTAATAGCTAAGGAAATTGAAGCTATAGACTCATCTTACAGGTCTAGTGTTAGTGTGCAATCTAGTTTGGTAATGCAACCTATCTTTGATTATGGTAATGAAAATCAAAAGCTAAAATGGCTTCCTAAGCTAGCATCAGGTGAATTAATTGGTTGTTTTGGTTTAACAGAAGCTGATCATGGTTCTGATCCTTCCTCAATGCAAACTAGAGCAAAAAAAGTAAGAGGGGGTTTTCTTATCTCTGGATCTAAAAATTGGATCTCAAATAGTCCTATTGCTGACATTCTCTTAATCTGGGCAAAAGATGAAGAAAATATTATTAGAGGATTTGTTATAGATAGAAAAGAAAGTAATAATGTAACGACACCTAAAATTGATGGAAAGTTTTCTTTGCGGGCATCACCTACAGGTATGATAATGCTAGATAATGTTTTTGTTCCTGATGCAAATCTATTAGAAAAAACCCAAGGTCTTAAAGCACCTATGTCTTGCTTAACATCTGCAAGATATGGAATTTCTTGGGGAGTATTGGGGGCTGCTGAGTTCTGTTGGTTAAAAACATTAGAGTATGTATTAAATAGAAAACAATTTGGTAAACCTCTTGCAGCAAATCAATTAATTCAACTTAAATTAGCCGATATGCAATCTGAAATAGCAATAGCTTTACAAGCCTCTTTAAGAGTAGGAAGGCTAAAAGATGAGGGTAAAGCCACAAATGAGATGGTATCTATATTAAAAAGAAATAACGCAGGAAAAGCTTTAGAAATAGCAAGAAAAGCTAGAGATATGCACGGAGGAAATGGTATTTCAGATGAATATCACGTTATACGACATATGATGAATCTTGAAGCAGTCAATACTTACGAAGGAACTCATGACATTCATGCATTAATATTAGGAAGAAGTCAAACAGGAATACAAGCATTCAAATAGATCTAAATTATATTTACCGATCTAAAATTTTAATAATCGCAGCATAATCTAAATTTTTTTTGTCCTTATTACAAAAGATTTTATAAAGTTCAAGTGCCTTTTTTCCAAGTATTGTATTAAAATTAACTTTTTTTGACATTTCTTGAGATATGTTCAAGTCTTTTAAAATTAGTTTTGCAGCATACCCTGGGTTAAATTTGTTATTTGCTGCTGTACTATTTATAATACCTTTAAAGGGTAAATGATTTAACATTGCCCAAGATGAGCCACTTGAAATAGAAGCAATTTCAAAAAATTTTTTTTGATTAATTCCAAATTTTTTAGCTAATAAAAATGCTTCACATACCCCTATCATATTTATTCCTAACATCATATTATTACAAGCTTTTACTATTTGTCCTGCTCCACTATTGCCTACATGAATTACTTTTTTTCCCATACTAGTTAGTATTTTTTTTACTTTTCTATACCCATTAATATTACCGCCAACCATAATAGTTAAAGAAGCATTTTCGGCTCCTACCACACCTCCTGACACTGGAGCATCTAAAAATTTCACCCCCACGTTATTTAAAGCTTTTGAGACTCTTACTGTAGTACTATAATCTACTGATGAGCAGTCTATAAAAACAGAGTTTTTCTTAATAGAATTAATTAAACCATTTTTACCTAAAACTAGCTTTTGCAATGCTTTACCATCAGGCAACATTGTTATAAAAACTGAGTTTTTTTCTGTGAGTTGTACTATGCCAGAAGCTAATTTTACATTATGTTTCTTAAAATTATCATAATGCTTTAAATTTAAGTCATAAATGGTAAGATTAAATTTTCTCTTCAGTAGATTCAAAGCCATCGGCTTACCCATCTTTCCTAAGCCTATAAAAGATATATCATTCATCAATAAATAGTTCCTTCTCTCCTAAATCTTTAAAATGTTCTTCAACTAAAAGGTCGCTGACGTTTAAAATATTACTAGGGTCCCAGTTAGGATTTTTATCTTTTTCTACGAGGTTGGCTCTAACGCCTTCATAAAAGTCATGCTTTGACATCATTGATTGGCATATTCTGAACTCCATTTTTAAGCATTCTTTAAGCGAGAGGTTTTTTGCTTTAGATAACTGCTTTATAGTAACACTCATACTGGTTGGTGATTTTTTTGACAATACTTTAAGCGTATTTATAGCCCACTCACTATTATCACTTTCTAAAGAACGAAAAATATCTTCTAACTTTTCTTTATTAAAATGTTTCTTAATATTTTTATCCTCTTCCTTAAGAATAGACTCTTGCTCAAACTTTGCAACGGAACTATTTAACAATAAATCATCTATAAAACTCTTGGAGTAATTAGTCTGATTAATTATTTTTTTAAGCAATATATCTATTTTTGTATTGTCTATGTAATGAGTGCCTATTTTAGAGTACATAGAGTCTATTCCGTTCATGACTTTTCCTGTTAAAGCTAAATACAAGCCTGTGGACTCCATTCTTGATAAAAAATATCCACCACCGACATCTGGAAATAACCCAATAGCTGTCTCGGGCATTGCTGTTAAAGTTTTTTCATTTACGATCCTATGACTACCATGTACTGAAAGGCCTAGGCCTCCTCCCATTGCAATTCCATTCAGAATTGAAATCCATGGTTTGGTAAAATTTGAAATTGCTAGGTTTAGAATATATTCTTCTCTGAAGAAATCTTCAGATAAATTGCTATCCTGTTTTCCTTTAGAATGATAAACACTTACTATATCGCCACCAGCACAAAAAGATTTTTCACCAGCTCCCTTAATTACTACTCCTGAAATAGAATTATCTTTATTCCATTCATCTATATTACTGTAAATTTTTCTTACCATATTTAAATTGAGAGCATTTAGAACTTCTTGTCTGTTAAGGGTAATTAAAATAGTGGAGTTTTTTCTAGAAATATCAATTTCTTTCATTTAGCTTCCTTCAATATTTTTCTAGAAATAATAAGCCTCATTATTTCATTTGTTCCTTCAAGGATTTGATGAACTCTGCAATCTCTAACCATTTTTTCAATTCCAAAATCAGACAAATATCCGTAACCTCCATGAATTTGTAAAGCCTCATTACAAATTTTAAAACAGACGTCTGTAGCATATCTCTTTGCCATTGCAGAGTCAAAAGTGGAGTTTTCTTTTTTTTCCAAGGAATTTGCGGCCTTATGAACCATTAATCTTGCAGCATTATATTCAGTTATCATATCAGCTATTTTGAATTGAATACTTTGAAACTCTTTTAGAAATTTACCAAATTGCTTTCTTTCATTAACATAGGTAATGGTCTTATCTATACAGAACCTGGCAGCACCTAATGAACATGAAGCTATATTAATTCTACCCCCATCTAAGCCTTGCATTGCTATTTTAAAACCATCTCCTTCTCTTCCAACTATATTTGATATTGGAGTGACACAATTATCAAAAGAAATTGTTCTAGTTGGTTGATTTTTCCAACCCATTTTATCTTCATTTTTACCAAAGGTTATGCCATCAGAATCCTTTTCAACTATTACACAAGATATACTATCTTTAAGCTTATTCTCTGTTTTCAGCATTACAAAGTATATATCAGACTCTCCAGCACCTGAAATAAAAGACTTTGAACCGTTAATCTCATATGATCTATTATCTTTATGATATTTAGCTTTTGTTTTCATACCCGCTGCGTCTGAGCCTGATCCAGCCTCAGTTAAGCAATATGAGGCTATCAAATTCATATTTGTAACTTTTTTTAAATATTTATTCTTTATTTCCTCGTTCCCAAAGTTACTAAGCATCCAAGCTGTCATATTATGGATTGTCAAAAAAGCTGAAGTAGAAGGACAAGCATAAGCTAATTCCTCAAATACAAGAGATGCGTCAAGTCTACTTAATCCAAGGCCTCCATCTTTTTCTTCAACATAAATTGCTGCTAGTCCCAAATCTCCTGCTTGTTTAAACGTACTTTTAGGAAAAAAACTTTCTTTATCCCATTTTAAAGCGTTTGGAACAATGTTATCTGAAGCGAATTTCTCAACAGACTCAATAATTGCTCTTTGGTCATTATTCAAATCTTTATATTTATCTATTATCATTATTATTTAGACTAATATTTTAAAATAATATAATTTATACTCCATGAACAATTATTTATCAAATTTTCCTTTACATAGGGCTCGAAGATTAAGAAGTAAAAAATGGATAAGAAATCTAATTCAGGAGACAGTGTTTTCAGTAAAAGATTTAATTTACCCAATTTTTGTCTCATATGAAAAAAAATCAACTGAAATTAAATCAATGCCTGGAGTTTTTAGGTACAATTTAGAAGAGGCTTTAGATTTAGCACTTGAAGCTAAAGAGCTGGGTATTAATGCAGTAGCACTTTTCCCTGAAGTACCAAAAAAACTTAAGGATGACAATGGCTCGGAGGCATTAAATAAGAATAATATTATTTGTACACTTGTTGAAAAAATTAAAACTAATTCTCCTTCACTAGGAGTCATCTGCGATATTGCTTTGGATCCATACACATTGTCAGGACATGATGGTATTCTAGAGAATGGTAAAATCAATAACGATAAAACCGTAAAAATATTATGTGAACAAGCATTGATAAATTCTCAGGCGGGATGTGACATAGTAGCACCTTCTGACATGATGGATGGAAGAATAGTTCAAATTAGAAATTATTTAGATAAGTGTAATCAACAAGATACTCTTATAATGTCTTACACTGCAAAATATGCATCTTCCATGTACTCACCTTTTAGAGATGCTATATCAGCCAGCACCAATCTGGGAATTGATAAAAAGAATACTTATCAAATGGACGCAAGAAATATTAAAGAAGCTATAAAAGAAGCATCAATGGATATAAGGGAGGGAGCTGATATCCTTTTAGTTAAACCAGGAATAATGTATCTAGATGTATTGAAGGAAATAAAAAGAAATTTTAATTTTCCTACTTTCAGCTACCAGGTATCTGGAGAATATGCAATGATTAAAAATGCAATTTTATCAGGAACCTTAAAGAAAGAAGATATTTTAATTGAAACAATGATTTGTTTTAAGCGAGCTGGTGCTGATGCAATTATTAGTTATTTTGCACTAGATTTAGCACAAATGCTAAAAAATGGTTATTAAATAACTATCCTCCCTCTCTCAAGTCTAACTATTTCAGCTCCTATAATTTTTGAATAAGTTTCGTCTGATTCAGTAATCATAGTTATTAATTTTAACTTATTTAAACCTTTTATTAATTCAACAAGCCTTTCTGCTAGAGCTGGCGCTACTCCTTCAAAAGGTTCATCTAAAAGCAATAAATTATTTCCTATAATCATAGCTCTTGCTAGGGAGACTAGCTTCTGCTGTCCGCCTGAAAGTTGATAAGCATCACTATAAAGAAAGTTTTTTATCTCGGGAATAAATTCAATAACTCTTTCTAGACTATTGTTTTCATTATTTTTTTTATTTGACCATAAAGGTAATAATATATTTTCTCTCACAGTTAAATTAGGGATAAGCCTTCTATCTTCAGGCATGTAACCAATGCCTAATGAACTTAATGAGCTAGTTGTGTGATTGATAAGCTTATTATTATTAAATTCTAAATCACCTGAATCTAATTCTAATATTCTCATGATTGATCTAATTAGAGTGGTTTTACCCGCGCCATTTCTCCCAATTACGCTTGTGAATCTATTAACGTTTATAGATATATTTAAAAGAATTTTTACATTATCTATACTTACGTCAATTTTATTAATTTTTAACATTACTATGTCCAACTATATATTTCAGAACATCTTTTTGATTCAAAGCAACTTGTGTTTCATCATCAGATATAATTTTTCCGCTATAGAATGCCACTACTCTTTTTGAATATTTTCTAATAACGTCCATATCATGCTCGATGAAAAGTATTGATATATCTAATTTTTTTATTGCCTTTAACGCATTATCCATCACAATAAACTTTTCTTCTGTGCTAATGCCTGATGTAGGTTCATCAAGCAAAACTATTGATGGCTTACCTAAGATTGCAATAAGAATATCTAATACTTTCCTTGCTCCCTGAGGTAGTAAAGATACTTTTCTATCTGAAAAATTTATAATGTTAAATTGTTTTAGTAAATATTTAGAATAATCCTTATTTTTTTTATCAAATGCTAATTCAGAGAAATTAAACTGTTTATTGTTAGCTACTAAATTTGATATCATAACATTTTCTAAAACGGTTAATGTATTAAATATTTGCGGAATCTGAAAAGATCTATGAATACCTATATTTTTTATTTCTAAAACACCTAGATTTGAAATATTATTCCCTTTAAATATAATTTCACCACTATCCTGTTTTGTGTATCCAGTAATTATATTACAAAATGTAGTTTTTCCTGCACCATTTGACCCTATAATACCAATAACCTCTTTTTCACTCATAGAGAAATTAATGTTTTCTGCTGCCACTACTGAACCAAATTTTTTATTAAGTTTTTTTATTTCTAATAACATTTTTTAGTTTTCCAAGCTTTGAAAAAGTTGAACCTATCCCTTCAGGGAGATAGATAATTCCAATTATTAATATTATTCCTATCACCATTTGCCAAGTATTAGGAAACAAATACAATGCATATGATCTAACAAATTCAAAAAATAAAGACCCTATTAATGGAGCTAGAACGTTCATAGTTCCGGATAGTATAGCTACAAACACAAACTCTCCAGACTTTGTCCAATAAGCTGTATCTTCAGGAGTAATATGTCCTACTAAAATTACCATTAAAGCTCCTCCAAGAGAGGCTAAAATTCCAGAAATGATATATATAATATGAATTTGTTTACCAACATTTATTCCCAGATAATTAGCTCTAATTTCATTATCTTTTATAGCTAAAACTGTTTTACCTAAAGGTGATGCAGTGTATCTGGAAATAACCAAAATACATATAAAACTAACTGAAATTATAAAATAGTAAGAAACTATATTTAAACGAACTTGATCTTTTATTTCATAGCTTAAGTAAGTTAAACTTTTTATACCAAAACCATCTGTAGAGCCCAAAGAAATACTTTTTACAATAATACCAAAAAGTATCATCGATAATGCAAGATTCATCATGGCAAAGAAAATTCCTCTAAATCTTCTCACAAAAAATCCTAATAAAAATGATGTTAAGCCTCCTGTTAGCAAGGTCATTGCAATTAGCAAAAAAGCATCATGAATATTAAAGAAATTATAAGATATCGCCACAGTATAGCCTCCAAGGCAATAATATAAGCCATGCCCAAAAGAAATTAAGCCTGCTCTCATTAATACTAATAAGCCCAGAACTACTAGTCCATTACTACAAGCTAGACAAATAATATTTAAACTCCATAATGGTAAAAGGAACCAGCTTACTAATAGAATAATAAGACTAATATAAATTGCTGAGTTTACAGAGTTAATTTTTTTAATCATATTTTTCTTGTCTCTTTGGTTCCAAACAAACCCTCAGGTTTTATAGTCAATATTATTGCCATAACAAAAAATACTATAAACAATTCTAATTGAGGAAAGTAAAATATCGCTAGAGTTCTAAAAAATCCGATCAGCACTGCTCCTATTGCTGCTCCTGTAATACTTCCCAAACCACCTGTTACTACAACTGCAAATGCCAAAACTATCACTTCTACTCCTATTCCTGGAACTACTGATATCATAGGAGCAGAAACTGCACCTCCTAAACATCCTAAGAAGCATCCACAGAAAAATGTATAAACGAAAAACTTTGAAACATCTATACCCATAGATGCCGCTATTTCTCTATCGTGAATTACTGCAATTAATAACTTTCCTAATTTAGTGAATTTTATCACACTGTAAAATAAACCCCAAACAGCAACAGCAATAATTACGATCAATAAATCGTATACCACATATGGTAAGTTAAAAACGTTAATATCCCCTAACATCATTCTGGGCTGATAAGGTAGATAAGAAGTAGTTCCAAACAATACTTTCATGGTATCTTCAAAAATTAAAAATAATCCGTAGGTAACTAAAACTATAACTATTTCGTCTCTATCATATATTTTCCTTAAGAACAGTTTTTCCATAAAAATACTTAAAAGTAATCCTGCCGTTAGGGCGGCTAAAGGAATAAATAAGAAGTTGATAAACTGATAATACTCATAATTAGAAGTAAACCATCCTATTAACCAAGCTGTACCATACGCTCCAAATGCGTATAAACTACCATGGGCAATATTTAATACTTTCATTACTCCGTATATTAAAGTTAAACCAGAGGCTACAAGAAATAACCAAGATGCATAAACTAAGCTATCAAGCAAAATAAATGGTACTGAACTAAGCATAAAATAACATTAAATAAAATTTACCTTAATTGCACTAAATTATTTCTTATTCTATACTCATTTTGTGTCTAATTATAAAAATTTTTACAGTGTTGCTCCTATGATGGGAAAAACTGATAGTTATTTTTGTTATTTACTCAGGCTAATTAACAACAATGTTTTAATTTATACTGAAATGATGCATGCAGAAACGATAATAAGAACTAATATTTTAAATAATTATAATATCCTTAGTAATTTAAAAAATATTGCTGTGCAAATAGCTGGAAATGACCCTAAACGACTGGCTCTTGCAGCTAAAAAGTCTTCGGACCATGGTTTTGAAGAAATAAATATTAATTGTGGATGTCCTAGTAAAAGAGTAGTATCTGGTAAATTTGGTATTAACTTACTTTTAGAGCCTGCCATAGTACGTAAATGTGTAGAAGAAATTAACAAGAAAGTATCAAAAACTATTAGTATCAAAACACGCATTGGAGTTGATAAACATACGTCAGAAAGAGTTTTAGATAATTTCTTAATTGAATTAAATAAAGCTAATGTAAATAAATATATCATTCATGCTAGAATAGCTATTAGGGGGAAATTAAACACCAAGGATAATTTAAATATACCCAAGCTAAACTATGATAGAGTTTTAAAGTTAAAAAAAAATTTTAGTAATAATAATATTATACTCAATGGTGGATTTAAAAATACAAATTGTGATAACAGAATTTTGAAAAATATTGATGGTATTATGATAGGTAGGGAAGCTTATAAAAATCCTTGGATATTCAATTCTGACATAAAAAAAAGTGACTTGGAGAAAAAAAAATCTATAGTACTTAAATATTTAACATTTCTAAAATTAAATTTTAGCAAGGATCCTTTTAGCAAAAATGCTTTATTTCACTTACATACTC
>MDTC01215036.1_pt1 | contig 13862 bp, 12 predicted proteins | sample 811181 | NCBI WGS metagenome assembly MDTC01 (sample SAMN05326644, study PRJNA326480) | marine metagenome | isolation source: seawater | place: Pacific Ocean: North | collected 2011
ATAATGCTTTCTGAAGCTCTGGATTATCCTGTGGAATAGCATCTGAATAAATAACTAACTCAGAATCAGAAATATTTTTTGAGTTGTGACCAATATCAATATTAATTCCCATATCTAAAAGTCTCTGAACATTTGGCGATTCAGAGATATCAGATCCAGTTACATAAAAACCTTTATTCTTTAAGAGTTCTGCTATTCCACTCATACCAATTCCACCAATACCTATAAAATGTACTTTTTTAATGCTATAAAGCATATTTTTCCTCCAAAATAAAGCTTGAAATCATTGATAGTGTATCAGGAATATCTATTTTCTTAAAATTGCTTTTCATAGAATCTAAAATTCTATCATTTTGAGATAAATTTTCTATAGTTGATAAAAAAACATTTTCACTAAAATCATCCTCCTCAATTAGCTTTGAACATAAAAAATCTTGAAGAAATTTTGCATTATAATACTGGTGGTTTTCGGAAGAATATTTAAAAGGAATTAATATTGAAGGTTTTTCAAATTTTATCAACTCAGTAATTGTCATTGCTCCAGATCTGGATAAAACAAAATCAACATTTTTATACATTTCAGACATGTGGTTACAATAATCATATATTATTATATTTTTTCTTTCTAAATGTTTTAAAGATTCATAATTATTTTTTCCAACAATCCAAACGATGTTAATAAAATCAAGCTTATTGCTCTTTAAAGCAATTTTAATCTTTTCATTAAGAAATTTTGAACCTTGACTACCACCAAACACCATAAGGGTCTTAAGATTATTTTTTATATCTAAAGAAATATTTTTACCCTTTGAAAGAAGAACAGGATTACCAGAAAAAATATTATTTGAATGCTTCAAATATTTTTCTGCATTTTTAAATCCTAAAAAAACTGCTTTAGCATTTTTGCTAAATAATTTTGTTACAATCCCTGGATATGAATTTTGTTCATGCAATATATAAGGGATTCTAAGTATCCTTGCTACTTGTAATGGCAAAAACGAAGAATATCCTCCCGTAGAAACAACTAAGTTTGGCTTTTGCTTAATAAAAAACACTGCAACGCTAAAAAATCCAACTATGATATTAATTATGACTTCTAAATTTTTAAGTATTAATTTCAGATTTAGCTCTCTGTTAAGCCCAGAAATAGTAATAAGTTTATATTCGATTTCCTCACTTTCAATTTTCGAATTTTCTATCCCTTTCTTGGCACCAACATAAGAAAAATTAAAATCAGATTTTGAATGTAGATCCTTTTTGATAGCCATTAGAGGATAATAATGACCTCCAGTACCTCCACCGCATAATAGAATATTTATTTTAGGCATCTACTCTCAATCTCCATCTTTTGACGTTAAGCTTTCTTTGAGCTTTACTAATATTCAAAAGTATTGCTATCATCATTAAATTTGTAATCAAAGAAGATCCTCCATAACTTATAAAAGGAAGAGGAACACCAGTAACTGGAACTAAGCCTATTACAACTCCAATATTTATAAAAGCATAAATTGTTATGCTTAAACCAAATCCTATTGAAAGCATTATTCCAAAAATATCATTTGATTTCTTTGAAATTTGCACAGCTCTGTAGAAAATAATGTAGTAAACAAGCATTAATAAACTTCCTACAATAAAACCTAGCTCTTCTCCGATTATTGCAAAAATAAAATCTGTATGAGTTTCAGGTAAGTACGAATATTTTTGAATGCTTTCTCCAATACCCATTCCAGATAATCCACCTTGTTTAAGCCCTATTAATGCTTGATTAGATTGATATCCCAGAGTAGCTGAACTAGCAGGATCTAAAAAAGATAAAATTCTACCTAATGCATAGTTTTTTTGATTTAAAATAAAAATTCCTATAACACCAATAGAAAGAACTCCTATTGTAGCTAACTGGATAATTGATGCTCCGCCAACAAATAACATTGCATATGTAATTATTAGCAGAATTAATGTTGTAGAATTATCGGGCTGGATAATAATCATTAAAGCAATTGGAAGTGTTGCTAACAGAGGATAAAAAATGCCCTTAACAAACTGTTTCATATATTTATAATTATTATCAATATAATTAGCTAAAAATAATATTACAGAAAATCTTGCTATATCAGAGGTTTGAAACGAAATAGGGCCAATTGATAACCACCTACATGAATCTCCATTACATCCTTGAAATTGAGTATAAATCAGCAATAAAAATGAGATAAATAATAAATATGGAGAAACAAATTGAAGTTTTCTATAGTTAATTTTTGTGAAAAAAATAAATATAAAAAATGCAGGAATGAGCTTTATCATTTGACTGACTAAGAAATATGTTCTTGATTCCCCTCCAGTGATTTCTAATGACTTTACCCAGCTTGCACTAAACAGCATAAATAATCCAAAGGAAATTAATGCAATAACAGAAATGAATAAAAATCTATCTTGTCTTTGCTCTTTAATGTTCATGCATAAAACCTTTCTACCATATTTTTGAACTTTATACCTCTTTCTTCATAATTTTTAAATTGATCGAAGCTTGCACATGCAGGTGAAAGTAAAACAACATTACTTTTAACAGCGCTCTTTAAAGCAGCATTAATTGCATCTTCAAATTGCTCAATTTTTTCAATTTTGATTTCAGAAGAAAGTGAATCATAAATTTTGTTTCTTGATTCTCCATAAACTATTATTTTTAAGATATTTTTTTTGAATAGTGATATTTCAGAAAAATCATCTTCCTTTGCAATTCCCCCTAAAATTAGAATCATTTTTTTTGAGATTGATTCAATTGCTTTTATTGCGGAGTCAATATTTGTTGACTTTGAATCATTGATAAAATCTATGCCATTATTTGAATAGAAATATTCGAACCTATGTTCTAATCCCTCAAATTCATTGATTACATTGCAAATATTATCATCTATAATGCCAATCTTATTTGCTATTTCTGAAGCTGCAATAATATTTGACATATTATGAATACCAGTTAATGATATTTTACTAGTTTTAAGAGACATGCTTAAATCATTTGAGCATATCTTGTTTTTATCAAAAAAATAATTACCTTTTTCTTTGTCAGTTGAAAATGGAATAAGGTCAATTTTATTATTACATTTTTCTTTCAGTAGTTTATCATCATAATTATAAATGCAATGTCTAGCATTTTCAAAAATCTTTAATTTTGTGTTTAAATATTCATCAAAAGAGCAATATCTATCCATGTGGTCAACAGAAATATTAAGAATCACTGAAATTTCCTTCTTAAGACTGGAACAATGCTCAAGCTGAAAACTAGATAACTCCAAAATACAATAATCATAGTCGTTTTTATCATACAATTTGTTTTCTAATACCATTTTCGAGAAAGGAATTCCAATATTCCCAGATTTTAAAATATGTTTTTCTTTACTAAGTATTTTAGCTATCAATGATACAGTGGTTGTCTTACCATTTGTACCAGTAATACAAATATTCTTTACATTTGAAAAACTGCCAGCAAATTCTATTTCGCTCATTACTGGAATTTTAGAAGCTTTAATTTTTTGCATAATTTCAATATCGTTTGATATGCCTGGAGATTTTATAATTAAATCGGATTTCAAAATTTCGTTTGAATGTTTACCTATCTCAATACCGGCACCTAATATTTTCAAATCATCAATAAACTCAGTTTTAACCTTAGTGTTTGCATCTGATATAAAAACATTATAATCCATGGTTGTTGCCAACTTAGCTGACCAATATCCGCTTTCACCTAAACCAAGAATACCTATATTTTTTGCTTTAATTTTCATCGATTTTGTTTTCTTATATACGCAGGGACCTCTAAATCAGCACTTTGATCAAAATCATCAAATACTAAAGTCGGTCCATCATTTTCTTCCTCAAAAATTTCATTTTCTGGATTATTTTCATTCCTTTGATTATAAAGTGTTGTGTTTGAAGATTCCATTAAGTCGTTCGTGTTATTATGAAACTCATTTTTTTGAATTTCTTTCTTATAGCTTGCGTCTTCAATGGGTGTACGATTAAATCCAGTTGCAATAACAGTGACCTTCAACTCATCATCCATGTTTTCATCGATAACACAACCGAAAATTAGGTGCACTTCTTGACCTGCCTCTTCATAAATAAGTTTTGTAGCTGCATCTACTTCTCGCATTGTCATTTTTTTATTTCCAGTAACATTTACTAAAGCTGCTTTTGCACCTTTAATTGATTGATTATCTAAAAGTGGACTACAAATAGCTTGCTGAGCAGCAAGTACTGCTCTTTCTTCACCTCTTGCTGTTCCAGTTCCCATTACTGCATCTCCCATTCCACTCATAACGGTCTCAACATCAGCAAAATCAATATTTACATTTCCTTGTTTATTGATTAGGTCTGAGATACTTTGTGCAGCTTGTAATAATACTGAATCTGACTCCGCAAATCCTTCTTCTAGTGTTGTATTGTAATCAATTACTGATAATAGTTTTTCATTAGGTATTACAATTAATGTATCACAAAAGTTCCTCATTGTCGCTATGCCTTTCATAGCAGCTGACATTTTTTTAGGACCTTCAAAATTAAATGGCAGTGTAACAATACAAACTGTTAATATTCCTAACTCTTTACAAATTTTCGCAACTACAGGAGCTGCACCAGTACCAGTACCTCCACCCATTCCGGCTGTAACAAAGACTAAGTCTGATCCCGCTACTATTGACGACACTGCCTCTTTATCATGCATAATTGCTTTTCTTCCTATTTCAGGCTTAGCTCCAGCACCCAATCCTTTCGTTAAATCTTTACCAATTTGGATTTTTGTTTCAGCAGGATTACTATCTAAGTCTTGAGCGTCAGTATTTATAGCAATAAACTCAACTCCATCCATTCCAGAAGTAATCATTCTATTTATTGCATTACCTCCTGCTCCTCCAATCCCTAAAACCTTAATTCTAGCTTTTTGCGTTGAAAATTCATCAAATTCAAATAACATTATTATCTCCTTATTCCTTTAACTCTGCTTTTAATATGCAGATTGATTTTTTTTCTACTTTTGTACCTGCTTCAATACTTTGACTAACAATTAATCCTCTTCCACTTATTTGAGGCTTTATTCCTACCTTTTTTAGTTCTGAAAATGCGTCTCTTACAGTTCTACCAACTAGATTTGGCATTTTTACATATTCAATTTTTCTTTCCAAGTTCTTCTGAATCAAAATTGGTTTATTTTTAATTTTTTCTTTTTTAGACCTTGAAACAGTTATTGATTTATCAATATTAATTACTCTGTCCATAACAGACTTGAAAACTGGAGCAGCTGACATTGACCCCCAATGTAAATTTCTTGATGCATCAGGATTATCAAGGATAATTAAGCATAATAGTTGAGGATTTTCTTTAGGAAAAAATCCAATGAAGCTTGATATAAATTGATTTTCAGAGTATACGCCATCTACTAATTTTTTAGATGTTCCAGTTTTTCCTGCTACATTCCACCCTTGTATTGAAGCTTGCTTTCCACTACCATGATCGACTGTGTGAGCAAGCATAGATTTTAATTTTTCTGCATTCGCTTGAGATAAAATTCTTTTTTTTGTGTTTCTTTGATTTTTAATAATTGTATCATCATATTTTTCAATTTTTTCAACTATGTATGGTTTTAATAAAAATCCTCCATTTGCAATTGCAGCATATGACATTGCAATTTGTAAAGGGGTAGCTGATATTTCATAGCCAATGGGTATGCTATGCATTGAAGATAAACTCCATTTTGAAGGATCTCTAAAAATTCCTGATGGTTCAGTAGAAGAATCGAAACCAGTTTTAGTGCCATACCCAAATTCTCTAGCTTGATTATAAATGCTTTTCTTTCCTAAATATTCTGCAATTTTAACTGTTCCTATATTGCTTGAATAAGCCATTATTTCCTGAACATTTAATACTGAATGCGGCTCAGAATCTTCAATCATTTTAATGTTATGAAAATTATAAGGTCCCTCAACATTGTATTCATCTGTTAAAGATATATCACTTTCAAGCGCAGCAGCCATTGTTACAATTTTAAATGTTGATCCCGGCTCAATTAAATCAGTTACAATTTTATTTTTTTGAAACTCTACATCGAAATCACTTGGGAAGTTTGGATTATAGTCTGGAAGATTTACCATTGATAATATAGCACCTGATTGAGGATCTAAAATCAATCCCATTGATGCACTTGCTCCTGTTTCTTCCATCTGTATAATCAATTCATCTCTTAAGATTGCTTGATATTCTTTATTGATAGTTAGAGTTATATTGGCACCATTTTTTGCATCTACAGTTGGTAAAGTTGAATCGGAAATTTTAACCCCTAAACCATTTCTCTTAAGAAGCTTGGATCCACTTACAGGCTCAAGATATTTATCATACTTTGATTCTAGCCCAGAAATACCTTTATCATCTATATTTGTAAAACCAACTATTTGAGATACCAAATTGTCTTCTGGATAATATCTCTTGAAGCTTTTTTTAATAATTAAAACATTTGGGTACTTTTCTTGAAGATCTTCACAATTTTTATTTGTTTTCTTTTCAAGCTCGATATAACCTCTAGCACCATCAAGCTTAACTAAATAATCTCCTTTATTTGTTCCAGTACAAGCAGATAATTCATTTAAAAAATTATCAGCATTTATAATTTTATTTGAATGAACACCAATTCTATAAAAAGTTAAATTTTGTGTAAGATTTTTTCCGTTAACATCAAAAAAATTTCCACGGAGACCATTAATAGTTTCAACTTTCATTCCCTGCGGGCTGTTAAGTTTATTAATTATCTGAATGTTAAAGAGTCTAAAACCAAAACCTATCCATACAAGCATTATTGCTATGTGAACAAAAATTATTCTATTTTTAAATTTTATATAATTCTTAGTCATTTATTTTAATTATTATGGTTTCAGGATTGCTTGAAACTAAACCAATTTCTTTTGCTCTCTTTGATATTATATCTGCTCTTTTCATTCTTTCGACTGAATTTTTTTTTAAGGTCAACTCCTCATTAAGCTTGACTAATGTCTGCTTATTAAAATCGATACTTGACTGTGTTTTATCGGCTTCAATGAATGCTGCCAAATAAACAGCTATTGTTAAAACCAAAGCAATAAACATAAATACCCATTTTAAGTTTTCCCTTTTTTGCTTTTCAGCTTTGCTTAATCTTCTTTTCTTAGCCAACTTTTTCTCCTACTCTCATTTTTGCACTTCTTGCTCTTTTATTCATATTCAACTCTTCATCAGAAGGTGTAAGCGGTTTCTTAAAAATCAATTCAATCTTCTTGTTGATTTTTAGGTCTTTTAGCTTATGTTTTACGATCCTATCTTCAACAGAATGATAGCTAATGACTACTATTCTTCCTCTTGGATTAAGCAAATTGATAAAATTGTCTAAAAATTCTTCTAAGTGATTTAGCTCTTCATTTGCAGCTATTCTTAATGCTTGAAAAATTCTCGAATATGTTTTTAATCTAAATTTATATGGAGTCACTTTATCTACTATTGATGTGATGGACATCACATTAATTTCCTCCTTCAACTCTTTAATTTTTTTTGCGATTTTATACGCATGTCTTTCTTCTCCAAAATCCTTAAAAATTTTTGTTAATTCTTTTAGGTCATTTTTTTTAATTATTTGCTCAGCTGTATAATCATCAGAATTAGAATCGAATCGCATATCTAGTGAAGATTCGTATTTGTGAGAAAAACCTCGACTATTGTCTTCTAACTGATAAGATGAAAGACCTAAATCCAAAAGAATTCCATCTACAGCTTTAATATCAAGATGATCTAATATATCTTTTAAATTTTTGTAACTATCATTAAACACCTTAAGATTTTTATAAGATGATAGTTGTTTTTCAGCTACTGAAATTGACTTTTTATCTCTATCTATACCAATAAGTAGTCCTGAATCAATTTGACTAAGAATACATTCTGAATGACCGCCGAGACCTAAAGTTCCGTCAACGTAAATACCATTTTTTTTGATTTTTAAATTTTCTAATGACTCCATCAACATTACAGGTATATGTCTGCTTTGAGTTGATGAATTAGGAAACATCAGATGTTTACTCTTTCAGAAAGTTGCTCATAAGACTGATCATCAATTTCATCAGATTGATCATTTTTTTGAAGCAATTTAGGATTCCAAATTTCAATCTTATTTAAAACCCCAATTATTGTAACATTTTCATCTATAGATGTATAATCAACTAAACTTTGAGGTAAGACAAATCTTCCTTGGGTATCAAATTTTAAAATATTTGCATGTCTTAAATGATTTCTTAAAAATATTCGATTAGTTTTGGAAAGAGATGAAAGCTGATTAAGCTCTTTTTGAATTAAATTCCATTCACTCATTGGATAAATCCAAGCACATTGATCAATACCTCTAGTAACAACAAATGTCTTTTTGTCTTTGGTTAAAAATTGTTTCCTAATAGAAGCAGGGATATTGATTCTATTCTTAGAATCAATAGAGAATGTAAATTGTCCTGTAAATGTATATTGGCTACTCATAATAAAATAAGGGAATTTAACCCACTATTAACCACTTATCTTACGATATACAGCAAGTTTATGTCAATAAAAATAATGGAAATGAATAAAAAAAATTAAAGTTAGTTTTTAGGTAAGTATTTCTTTATTGTAATTGAGTAAGGTTTAGATTTTAAAACGACCTCAACAGGAAAATCATTTATTATATTTTTTGAAAAATCATGATAAGAATTCTCTGAGAATAAAATCAATTCATAATCCACTGCGTTAGCAATTAGAAAATATCTCTCTTCTCCATCCCATTGCTCAGTAAAGGTATTTGATTGATTGCCTAGCGAATCTTCAAATATAAAGAATTCTTTTCCTGAGAAATTATCATAAAGATTGATGTAATTTTCAACATTTGACTTGAACCTTATTGTAACAGGACTAGAAATATTTTCAACAGATAATACCTCTTCACTTCTTAAAGAATAATACTCAATCAAATCTGATTTAGAAATTCTTAATTCATTTTCAAGATCTTTTTGAGAAACTTGACTATTTGAGTTAAGCGAAAAACTTAATAAAACAATTAAAATAAATGAGGCTATTCCAATGAAAACTGATGAGTTAAATAAATTTTCACCATTTATTTTTTTAAAAAAATTGGAATTATTACTTGCGTCGTCAGGAATGAACTTTAATGATTTTGAGCTTGGTTTTTGATTTAAGAAACTATCTAATTCAGCTAATGCCTCTTCGATATTAACACCTATTTCATTTATGTATGCTTTAAAAAATAGCTTAACATATACAGGAGGGATTTCTGCAAATTTTCCTCTTTCTATTGATTGCAAATACTGTAAATCAATTTTAGTTCTTTTAGAAATATCTTTTAGGTCGATATTATTTTCTATTCTAAACTTTTTATATTTGTTGTAAAAAATCATTGTGAATCAAGAATGTTTTTTATTTCACTTTTTAAAAATTTTTCTTCTGGGAAACCTACAATATTATTGTAACATCCGTCAATATTTTTAATGAAATATTCATTTGCATCTTCAATGTTATAAGAGCCGGCCTTATCTAGAACATCAAAATTATTTAAATAAAGCTCAATTTTCTGTTTATTAACTTTTTTAAAAAAAACTTTAGTACTATCAAAAATAGTGATTTGATTATTTTGAAATGTTAGTGATAAAGCACTGATTACATAATGAGATTTTCCTGAAAAAGCACTTAATACTTCAAATGCGTCATTGATTGAAGCTGGTTTTCCTATAATTCTATTTTCAAATTCTATTATTGTATCTCCTGAAATAACATAATCATTTGAATATTTTTGATGAACTTTCAATCCTTTTCTCATCGAAACATCTATAACATAATCAACAGGATTTAAATTATTGATATTATCCTCATCGATATTTGGAATTTTGATATCAAATTTGTATCCTAACTTTTCTAGAATTTTCTTTCGTCTTGGAGAACTAGATGCTAATATTATACCCATAAAATCATTATTTTTTGACTAAATTTAAAACAATAAAGAGTAAATATGAACCAGACAGATTTAATTAAACAAATTTACGATAATTATCTCTCTAAAATTGTCGATGCAAAAACTTTTTTTGATAGGCCGATTACATATACTGAAAAAATTCTCTTTTCTCATCTGTCTGAGGATTTAGATGCCATACCTGATAGAACCAAAACATTTTGTACTTTAAGCCCAGATCGTGTAGCAATGCAAGACGCAACAGCTCAGATGGCTTTACTTCAATTCATAAACGCAGGTATGAAAACAACGGCTGTTCCAACAACAGTACATTGTGATCACTTGATTACTGCCATTAAAGGTGCAGATGATGATTTAGATAATGCATTACTTACCAATAAAGAAGTTTATGACTTTCTAAAATCTGTATGCGCAAAATATGGAATAGGTTTTTGGAAACCAGGGGCAGGAATTATTCATCAAACTATTTTAGAAAATTATGCAGTGCCTGGAACTATGATGATAGGAACAGACTCTCATACTCCAAATGCAGGAGGGTTAGGAATGGTCGCTATTGGTGTTGGAGGTGCGGACGCAGTTGATGTTATGACTAATTCTCCGTGGGAAGTTAATTGGCCTGGAATTATAGGAGTTAAACTTACAGGACAGTTGAGTGATTGGGCTTCTCCAAAAGATATCATTTTAAAACTTGCCGGTATTTTAACTGTTAAAGGTGGTACTGGAAAAATAATTGAGTACTTTGGTGACGGAACTGAAACAATAAGCTGCACTGGTAAAGCAACTATTACTAACATGGGTGCAGAAGTTGGAGCTACAACATCTATTTTTCCATATGATAAAAAAATGTATGAATACCTTGAAGCAACAGAAAGAAAAGATATTGCAGATTTAGCAGAAAAAATTAAAGAACATTTAAAAGCTGATGATGAAGTTCATCAAAACCCTGAAAAGTACTATGATGAAGTAATTGAAATCAATTTATCTCAACTAGAACCACACATAGTCGGACCATATAGCCCTGATTTATCCAGAGAAATCTCCGATATGCCAGATGCAGTTATTGATAATGACTATGATGATAATTTGAAGGTTGGATTAATTGGAAGTTGTACAAATTCTTCATATGAAGATATTGAAAAAGCTGCTCATGTAGCCAAACAAGCTCTTGATGTAGGATTAAAGGCAAAATCAGAATTTTATATTACTCCAGGTTCAAATCAAATTAAAGCTACAATGGAAAGAGACGGTTATACAAAGATTTTTGAAGACCTTGGCGGAAAAGTCTTGGCAAATGCATGTGGTCCATGCATTGGCCAGTGGCAAAGATCAGATATAAGTGATGGTGAAAAAAATACAATTATAACATCATTTAACAGAAATTTTGCTAAGAGAAATGATGGAAATGCCGCTACAGAATCATTTGTAGCTAGTCCAGAAATTGTTACTGCTCTAGCAATATCAGGAAAATTAAGCTTTAACCCTTCTAAGGATAAGTTAACACTCAATAATGGCGAAGGTTTTACTTTTGAATCACCTATTGGTTCTGAATTACCTGAGATGGGATTTGAAAAAATTGGAAGTGATGACTTTCTAAAGGCAGAGCTCCGACCAGATACTCAGGTTGTTATAAAGCCTGAAAGTGATAGATTGCAAGTTCTAGAACCTTTTGCTCAATGGAACGAGAATGAAATGGAAAATTTAAAAATACTTTTAAAAGCTGAAGGAAAATGTACAACTGACCATGTTTCTCCAGCTGGTCCTTGGCTTAAATATAGAGGACATCTAGAAAATATATCTCAAAATATGTACTCAGGAGCTCTCAATGCATTTACCAAAACAAATGGAGAAGCAATTGACTTAATTAATAATAAAACTGACAATATTTACGAAGTTGCTAAAACTTATAAGGAAAATAATATTAACTGGATTGCTGTAGCAGATGAAAATTACGGAGAAGGTTCCAGCAGAGAACATGCAGCAATGGAACCAAGATTTATGGGTTGTAAGATTATTTTAGCAAAAAGTTTTGCAAGAATTGCTCAGACCAATTTAAAAAAACAAGGAATTATTCCTTTAATATTTAAAGATAAAAGTGACTATGATAAAATTGAGTCTAAAGACACAATTTCTACTATAAATCTTAAAGACTTTGATAATAAAACTAACCTAAAATTAAGCTTAAATAAGCCTGATGGATCATCCACTATAATTGAAACATTACATACTTTCTCAGAAAATCAAATCGGCTGGTTTAAAGCAGGATCAGCTCTCAACTTAATTGCAAAAAAATCAAATTGAACATAAATCAAATAAATGAAAACTGGGACTTTATTATTGGCCTAGAAATACATGTCCAATTAGACTGTGACTCTAAAATGTTTAGCAATAGTCTTTATAAATATGATAATTCACCAAATAGTCTTACCTGCCCAACCTCATTGGGACTTCCAGGAGCTCTTCCGAGCGTAAATCAGGCTGCAATTGAATCAGCAATCAAATTTGGTAAAGCTGTAAATGGTGACATAAGTAGAAACTTTGTTTTTGCTAGGAAACATTATTTTTATCCTGACCTTCCAAAGGGGTATCAAATATCCCAATTTGATCGACCGATTATTTCGAATGGTTCAGTTCCAATCTGGTGGAATAATCAAGAGTATATAATTGAATTAACAAGAGCACATTTAGAAGAAGATTCAGGTAAATCATTTCACGATAATACTAGCAAAAAAAGTAATCTAGATTACAATAGAAGTGGTGCAGCATTAATTGAAATTGTAACTAAACCCGTTCTCGTTCATCCAGAACAAGCAAAGATTTTTATGCAGCGTATCAAACAAATAGTTAATTACATTAATATTTCGAATGCCGAAATGGAAAAAGGTAAGCTTAGATGTGATGCAAATATTTCACTTTCAAAGAAAGGTAGTGGAAAATTTGGTGTTAAAACTGAAATTAAAAATATTAATTCATTTAGAAATGTTCAAAAAGCGATTGAATCGGAGATTTTACGTCAAAATAAAATTTTAAGTGATGGTGATGATGTTCTTCAAGCTACTCTCACTTGGAACAACAATAAAAATGTTGCCGAAATAATGAGAATTAAAGAAAATGCCGATGATTATAGATACTTTTCCGATCCTGACTTACCGCCAGTAAGTATAAAAGAATCATTCATTGACAATATAAAAACTTCAGTGCCAACGCTCCCTTTTGAATATGAAAAAAAATGGATGAATGAATATAAATTATCACTTAACGATTGCATGATTCTTTCATCAACAAAAGAAATTGCAGAATATTTCGAGAAAGTTGTTAGCTTAGACGTGCCTCCAAAAAAAGTTAGTGCATGGGTTACAACAGAGCTTTTTAGATTATTTAATGCATCAAATTCTATTTTCGATTCTTCTAAGGTTAGTGCAAAAGATTTAAAAAATTTAATTGAGCTTGTTGACAAAAATAAAATTACTCAAAATTCAGGTAAAGAAATTTTAAAAGAATTATTTGAATCTGATAAAAATACAAATCAAATCTTAGAAAGTGGTAATTTTGATGCACCTGAATTAGATATTAACAATATCATTGAAACAGTATTATCAAATTGTGAAAATGAAGTTTCTAGATTTAAAAATGGTGAAGAAAAATTATTAGGATTTTTCATTGGTCAAATAAATAAAAAGACTAGAGGAAAAGTAAATCACGTAATAATAATCAATGAATTGAAAAAGAAATTAAAAGATTAAAATTTTTTTCCTTCTGCCATTAAATTTTTAATTACTGAGTCGATACCTTTTTTATCAATAATTTTTAAACCTTTAGCAGAAACTTTGAGCGTAACTTTCTTATTAAG
>MDTC01151982.1_pt1 | contig 13861 bp, 8 predicted proteins | sample 811181 | NCBI WGS metagenome assembly MDTC01 (sample SAMN05326644, study PRJNA326480) | marine metagenome | isolation source: seawater | place: Pacific Ocean: North | collected 2011
CGGATTCCCGCGGTTTAACGCTCTGTTGTTGTTTGCTTTATTGTTTGCATTATTTATTGTTTGTTATTATTATTCGCGGCGAAGTTGTAATTTTTACTTTCTGATTATTACTAAAAGTACCAGTACCAAACTAAACTTCTAGTATTTTTTCTTCCGCTTACATACAAAAGCTCATCGAAACTTTACGGAGGAGATAATGCACTTATCGCCTTCAAATCCGCCTAGCAGTTGGTCAATCTTGGCGCTTTTATCGTTGTTGTTCATTTTCAAAAAATCTCGGCAAATCTTCGTGATGCTTTTGCACGCCTTTACGCGTTCGTTTTTGGAGAGGCTCAAAGGTTCTCTACTATACAGGACTCTTTCCGAGGTGATTGTACCGAACCACGGCGCAGTTTTGCGCGATCGAGACGCTTCGGAGATATTGGCGAACGTTACAGTTTCGAATGCATTGTCTGAATTTTCGGGTTGTACTGTCATTGTCCATTCGTCTTCGTCGAAACGAGGACGGGCGCGAAGGCCGACGCACAAGCGAATCTCACGAATTTGATCGTTATCTTTACCGATAGAAACGACAAAACTCCTTTCGAAATGGTTCGCGCGACGCAAGACGACTGAAACGGACGCATCATATTGTTTGATATTATGCATGGCTCGATGTTTCACGGCTTCAATCGTCCAAAGTGATGCCCAGATGTCCGAGATGGCTTTTGATATGGCTTGTGCGTTGTTCGCTTCGCAATACATCTCCATCAAATCGAGCGTGGTATCATCGACATCGTTGTTGGAAGACCCAGAGGCAGATATGGCAATGGAATCGTCGAAAATACTGCCGTCGATTCGTGCGAGCGCGTTTTCGATAAATTTCTCTGGTAACGGATTGTTCTTGATAATCTCTTGAATGTCATCGCAAGCATGCGCGGCGAGTCCTTCGTCATCCGCGTTGGAAAGCAAGCCTTCGCCGTAAGATTCGATTTGCTTGATGCGATCGACAAGAGACGTTTCCCTGTTAAAGATGTCACACATGCCAAAAGGAACGACGATGCCAACATTCTTTAGTCCGCGAAACGTACACGCCATTTTACCGCAAGTCTGGCGCGTCGCATCATCGAGCGCGAGGAAACATCCTTCGCCGGTTTCCCATTTAATGGTATTTGCATCCAATCGTTCGTGATCAGTCATCGTCTTCGTACGAGCAATGCTATCTTCATCATGTGCAGAAATCTGTACACCATTTGTGGGTGAGATATGCACTAGCGCGCGCTGGCCAATTTTTGCCATGCTCATCAAGTTTATGATCTCGTTGGTATCGTCTGTGGAGACGATGGAATATTTGATCCTCGCGCGATTTCTCGCAGACGTTTTCATCGCTTTCAGGAGAAGTTTGTCAACATATACAATTTCCGACTCATCGTATATTTTATCATCAATGATGGTATTTCGTACTGTCGCTTGTTTAGACGATGTTTTATTCTTCTTATTCTTCTTATTCTCCTTCTTTTCCACGGCTGACGACGAGGAAGATGAGGAAGATGACGCCGAGACAAACGCGACGCATTTGACGCGATTGGCATATGCTTCACCAAGCTCGAATTCGGTTTCATTGCGATAGGTAGCATTCTCGTTATTGCTTCTGCTAACAACAACGAACAAGTTGTCATTCTCACTTTGTGCTACAGACGTGGCATCTTTCTTCTTTCTACCCGATTTGGTTGTCGTGGCGCGCTGCAATGTCTCTTCGTTCAGCGCGCCGTCTATGATCACCACGCGACACACATCTGTTCTCGAGGTATTCACGGCAGTCGAAGATACAATCTTAAACTTATTTTTGTTTTCGTTTTCTATTTTCGCCGATGATGATGATGATGATGATGGCAGCGACGACGACGAGGTATGGATCGCCGCCTCAATAGCTTTCTCACACGCGTTTAATAACAGCAAAATTTCAAACGAAACGTCTTCGCGAACTGCAAACTCGACGTGGTCTTCGCCAACGTTTTCGGGTAATCCAAGCGCAGATCCTAAGATTTCCGGTACGAGTGCAAATCCTTCCACGATTGACTTTAACTTTCTATCTACGATGCGTCGAGCTCTGTTCAAACTCGCGCGAAGTCTTCGAAGCGATTCGACTGATTCGGTAGGTGGACTATTCGATGTCGACGAACTCCCGAACGATTTGACGTTACACCACGTTTCCAATTCAGCAGCGACAGTTTCGCACTCGCGTCGCTCGTATCCGCTCAGTCCAACGTGCCTTAAACCAATGGCGATGATTTCACTCATGCGCTTCCACTGCGCGTCGACGTTCGGACCAGAGGAGGATAAAACCTCCTCGTACACGTTAGAAGTTCGCGCCATCTTTTCGATCGCTGCCAACCGCAAAAACGCGTACTGTTCGAGCGCTGTTTCGCACTCGCGCCAACGATGTCGTTCGTTAATTGCTTCGTCTGGGGCATCGTTACGTAAGCCCGTGACCAGACCAGAGCAAAAGTGCGCGCGAATCCTCGTCGCCGCTCTCAGGGCATTCAAAGTTTGCTCGCCTTCCTCAGAAAACCACCCGCGATTCTCGTTGATATTTTTAGCATCGTCGCCGTAGTCGTTGGCGTTGTTTCTATTGCTACCACTCGTATTGAACGAGGACGTAATACGTGCCGATTGCGCGGCAAAGTGTGAAGAATACAAAGTCGCCACGCTTTGCATGACGTCAGTTTCATCATCCAACCGATCTCTCACGTTGTCCAATCTCTCGAACACTTGACCGCCGCCTAAGAAGGATTTCAACTCAACGTAAAACGCGTTCAAATCATCCACAACGGTTTCACTAATCGTCGCTTCTTCGTTCTCGTCCGTGTTGTTCAATCTTCGAACTTTATCTAGGATTCGACGTGTCGCGGTCAATGCGTCCATGTCAAAGTTCTTCAGCAAGTTACCCTCGATGGATTGTTTCACTTCTGTTTTCAACCATTGAGGTACGGCATCACCGACGTCGTACTCATCGTTTTCGATGGCGTTGCACAAGTCACGAATTTTTGTTAAAGGTGCAACCGGCGTAAACCTCGCATCAAAGCTTGGCAACCACGGGTTGATGTGTCTCACTAAACTCGCCTCGGAGGTTGTCAATCTTTGACCAAACTGGTACGTCTCGCCTTCGACTTTCTCAATGCTAACGAAAATCGATCGCGCTTCAATCGCTGCTCGTCTTTTCTCATTGTACTCTTCTGCGTTTTCAGTTTCGTTGCGAGGGATGGCACCTTCTGGGTGCGAACATACAATAGTACCCGCAGATACCCATCGTAAATACGTGCCCGCCGTCGCGAGCTTTTCATCGTTTAGCTCTGGGACGTTGAAACCGACGATACCTTTAACCGATTCTAGCTTTAAGTGCCATTTGTTGTTCATGGCGTCCGTGTTGGCGACGTGAACGATAGATGGGATCAACTTAGATTCGTCGATTTGTTTTCTTCTTTTTCGTTCTTTCGATTTATCGCATTCGAACGTGTGTTGCGCGTCTTCTTCTACTTCGTTATCTCGTGTTGATGACGATTCTTCTGTTCGTTCGCCGCCTTCCGCCGTCGTGACTTCTTTACTGCTATCATTTTCTTCTCTTTCCCTCTTCTGTTCCTCTTCCCACTCTATCATGCACTCTCGACTTCTCTCCGCCACATCCATTGCTTCCTTCCTCCCCTCTTCGCTCTCATTCTTCTTTTTCTCCTTCTCATCTGTAGTGAAAACTACCGTCGTCTCCCCGGGCGCGCCAAACTCCCCCGTTACCGTCGCGTCTGGGTACCTCAATTCCCCATTCACGCACGCGACATCGAAAGTGAACAACTCAATCCCTCTGTTATTCCCCTCTTCCCAGATGTACTCGTACTCCTCGTTTGCATCGTTATCATTTTCCTTCTTCTTCTTCTTCTCAATCACGCACTTCATCGTCACCGGTTCGTCCGCGTTCGTCTCGTCGTCCCCAAAAATCGGTCGTCCAATTTCGATCGCGCCTTTCCACCGATGATGTTCCGACCAATTCAGCGCGACTCCTTTCCGGCAGTCCCACCTTCCCAGTTCGCCAACCGACCCGACGATTTTCAGCGTTTCTCCTGGTCGTAGCGTCGCGATGATATCGAACGAGACCCGCGTTTTCGCCGTTATTATTACGGTCGCGTCGTCGTCGTCCGCTGATGATGATGATGATGATGATGCCGAGAATTTCGGCGCCAAAAATCCAACGCCTTTGTTTTTCGTTTTCTTCTTCTCCCGCCGCGGTTGAACGAAGAGGCGCGTCGTCGTCGTGCCTCCTTGGCAGCGGTGCGTTGGTGTTGGCAGCATCGATATATCGAAGTCGTCGTTTGGGTGGTGGTGGTGGTGGTGGTGCCCCTCAGAGTGCGCGCACTTTTTCTTCCAACAAATTTCCTCCATTTTCCTTTTAACGACCTTGATACCCTAAATATGAAATATCTAAAAGGAGGAGAGAAATTTGTCTTCTTACACAGCAGAAGGAACCTTTGCGTTTTGAACGACGACGACGACGACGACGACGACGACGACCCCGGGGGGCTCATGATCGTCGTCGTCGACGACGACGACGACGGAGAGCGCAATGATAACGATAACGATAACATCGCGTTCATCCACGGCAACTCTGAATTCGCGTCGGATTGGAAACAGTTTTCGAGGGACTGCGTGACGTCGGACGTAAAAAACGCGCGCTCGCTTGCACTCACGGAGCGGATTTTGCAGAAAAATGCGGCGGAGTACACGGTGTGGTGGTTTAGGTTGAGATGCGTGAAGTATATGTTCGGTGAATGTCGCGCGGCAGAGGAAAGGAGGATGGAAGAGACGAAAAGAGAAGCGAGGGCGAATCGATTTAGTGCCACTGGAAGGAAGCCGTGGCGAACCGACGTCGATCGGAAGGAAAAGATTAAACACTTGGTAACGAGTAAAGAAGAGAAGGATAGGTTTAGAAAAGAAATGATAGATTTAGGCGTGGACGAGAATCGAATAGATGAAGCGAGAAAGTACTTTCGCGCGGCTGATTCGCCGTTGATTTGGTACTCGACGGAGTCGTTGGCCAAGTTTAGAAGCGGCACGTTGACGAGGAGAATGTTGGACGAGGATGGTAGCAACGACGAGAGCGACAATGAAGGGGAAGAGGAGCCTTCGATGACGACGAGTTCATATTGGCAACATGCGACGAACGGAGATGGTTTAAAAGCCTTAACTAATGCCAATTTTCAACGAGACCATAAAGAGTACCTTCGCAAGTGCTGCGAAAAGGTTCGCGAGATTTTCCCTCGAACAAAGTACGACATTTTAGACGAAGAGTACGCGTTTGCAGAAGCCATGGCTTCGAAGAATCCGAAAAATTACCAAGTTTGGAACCATCTTCGACAAGTAGCGAGCTTAGATGACCGCGAATTCCTCATGGAAACCTCTCTCTTGGATCAACACAGCTATCGCCGACGAGCGTTTTTCTTTCAATTGAATGTGAATTGCGACGGACCATATATACATCATTTCAACGACCAAATGTGTTCAGCAGCTGCTATTCGTTCGAAATATTTCGTCGAAAATATCATATTGTTTGGAGATGACGGGAGCAAAAACATTCATGCGTGGACGCATTACGTGTGGATTGCGAAACATATCGATCGCAACGCATGGTTAGACGTGTTCTATGCAAGCGAGATGTGTGTGTGGAAAGATCCGAGGAATAATTCTGCGTGGACCGCGAGAATGAATTACGCGGAGTTTATGATGAAAGATGAAAAGGAGAATGATTCAAATATAATCAAAGGATGGAATAACTCGGAACATTTAAAATGGTCAGTGGGTAAAAAAGAAGACGCGAATATCTCAAACGTGGCGAAGATGAATTTCAATGACGCGTCGAGCATTGAGGAGAAAGGCTTCGAGATGATCCAACAAGAAACGGGCGTGGATCTATCATCCGAATGCGTTGATAATGAAACAATTAAAAGCATTTGCAGGTGCGCAGGTGCTGATTATAGCGTCTGGTGCACGCCTGGACCTCGTTTCACTCCGGAACATTTTCTCACCTACGATGCCACAGTGGTCATGGAAGACGTGCTTGGATTTGACTTGAGCTCCTTTCATGTTGCAAACGAAACGGATACTAGGGAACACACGTACGAAAATGCATTGCGAGGCTCTGAGCAGAAACATGTCTACGCGCCAGACTCGGAAGCGGCCATGAACTACGTCTTTGGTATCTTTGCACTCATGAAGAAAATGTCGCCAACTCTTGACGCTAGCGAACGTGTGTTGCGTCATGCGTTCCTAGAAGAATCCGAGAAGAAAATCCATCAGATGAACGAGCTTACCAAACGTGATTACGAGACAAGAAATACTCTAGAAGGACGTCGAGAAGACCTCCGTGATACTAGAATAAATAGTGAAACTCAATTCGAACGGGAACTGAACGCATTTCGACGATTGAAAGTGAGCGCGAAATTGAGCGCGGCGCAAGTCAAAGCCTTTCGCAAACAAAAAGACGACCGAGGATACGAAGAACTCCAAAGTACGACAAATCCGTCGCCGACGACATCGAAACCCGAAACGACGCCAAATGCAAACGATGTGTCGACGAGCGCTTTAAAGTCCCTCAAACGATGTCTTATTACCGACCCGGTTCGGTCGAACTTTTACAGAAACCACTTCGTGTTGCGTCGATGACAGACAAAAAAGAGTGGAGTTTTTGATGTCCCGATGAAAAAAAAGGAAAGTGTATCACGTGTGTATACTACTGCTGCTAATACCAATAGTAATAGTCATTTAAGAGCGCACATGGATATAATTAGACTAACTGCCATCTAAGCATATATTATTTATCACCTCCTGCGTTCGTGTTGACTAAATAAATCCCACCTAACGTGATCGCCGCGCCAACAAACTGTTGAGAGTCTAATGTTTCGCCGAGAGCAAGATACCCACCAATGACGGCAAACACCGGCGTTAAGAATGTCAAACTAGACAACTTTGTCAAATTTCCTGAGCTGGCGAAATAAAAGAACAAGGAGTATGCCAACGCACCGCCAAAAACGGACGCGTAGAGCAAGTTCGCGCCATCTGTAATACCTAATGCGCCGTTACCAAAGATGTTTTCGTACACATCTGGTTCCGAGACGAGCGAATACATCAACAAAGGAATGCCACCGAGAAACATGTGCAAACCAGTCGCCATGACTGGGTCGACATACTTAATTACCCAGCGAACCATGACGGTTCCAACTGCCATACTCTGTGCGGCGAGAAGCATCCAAAATTCTCCAGATTCAAACGGATTCGCTGCGAACGATTGTAAAGCGTTGGCGCTTTCACCACTCAAACTATCATTACTACTACTGTTAATCAACCCAACTAAAGTCTCGCTCGGTATCTCCAACAACGACAAACCAACCACTCCTAACGCTAAACCCCCAATTCCACTCGCACCTAAAGTCTCGCCAAAAAGAATCGACGCCAAAACCGCCACCGTCAGCGGTTGCGAATCGATGATGACCGATCCCAATCCAGCACTCGTTTTCACCAGCCCTTCCGCTAAAAATCCTTGAAACATAGCCCCATCGACTAATGCGAACAAAGACACGGCCAACCAGCCTTTGGCATTCTTCGGAAACTTTCTATTCTTACTCATCGCCCACAAAATGATAATCAAACCGGCTGGAATCAACCTCACCGCGGCCACGAACATCGGCGACGTCAACGGCAACACCTCTTTCATCGACACCATGCTCGTACCCCAGAGAAAGAATGGGGTGACATAGAATAAAGCCGGGAACTCTTGTTCATCTTCATCGTACTCTTCTTTTTCTTTTTCTTCTTCCTTTTCTGGCAGTATTCCGTCGTACTCTTGCGTCTCCTCGATTGGACATTCCGCGTCAATCCCGACGCCGATGCACGATTCGTCTCTCGAAGACACGTCAATACCACTTGGAACCGTCGAGGAGTTCGATGTCCGACCTTCTCGAGCAGCAGCAGTTTCGGGTATCTCGCACTCGACGTTCATGCCTACCCCGACGCACTCTTCTCCAGACGATGCCTGCGGTTCTTTCTCTATCACCACCGCATCGTCGTCCATCGACGACGACGAAGCGCTGCTTTCCGCGCGCACAACATAAACATCATCGTTCAAAGTGGATTTCCCCGTCTTTTCCCCGAGAGTCATTCGAATGCTCTGTCCAACAAAACCAACGCTTCCAGCGCGGAAACATCCCCGAGCGACGATTCCAGGCCGACGCCGAGTCGCGGAACGAAACGGTGGCGCGCATGTCCCGACGATCGCGGTTGGCATCGATCGAGAAAACATCATCAATTTTTTAATCCCCTTTTCGTGTGGGGAAATGTGTCCGGCATTTTCACCCACACAAAAAAGGTGGATTACGCTTTCGCATATTGTGTTGCCCGAGAGACACGACGCGCGCTGCGCATCGAAGGAGCCAACAACAGAGACTCGGTACCCGGAACCATCGCACCGTCGCGCGAAGAATGTTGAGGGCATCTGGATCCGCGACGTCGTCTTCCGCCGTCTCTGGACGCGCGTTGAGTTCGAGGCAACATCACAATCGTCATCGGATTCGTATCTCTACCGCGATGAGGACGTCATCCATCGAGAACGCGAAAAGCACGTCGCCACCGACGAAGAGGAGGAGGAGGAGAAGAAGAAGAGAGAGAACGAGCGCGACGACAAAAGCGACGGCGCAAAACGAACGAGACGCGCCGATGACGATCGCTATTTCCGGCGGGACTGGTTTCGTCGGCAAACGCTTGACTGAAAAGTTATTGGAGGAAGGCTCGAGAGTGAAAATTTTAACCAGCAAGAGCAACACTCTTCTCGCGAGACTTTCGCTCGGACCAAAAAGCGCGTTAAGTCCGAACGTTTCTATCCATAAATGGGAAACAATCACGGGTAAGTTAGAATGGACTGACGCCATCAAAGGCTGCGATGGGGTGGTAAATTTAGCCGGTGCTCCAGTAGCGACGAGATGGAACAAAAAGTATAAAGAGACGCTCGTTAACAGCCGCGTCGGGTGCACGAATAGAATCGTAGATGCGATTAATAAGTTGCCAGAGAAAGAGAGACCGAGTTTAGTGTCCTCGTCGGCGGTAGGGTATTACGGAACGACGAAAAAAGACGAGGAGTGGACTGAGACGCGAGGCTCGGGAGGGGATTTTTTGGCAAGTTTGTGCGAGAAATGGGAAAAGGCGGCGAACAAGGCGAAGACGAATGTTACTATAGTGAGAACTGGGGTGGTGTTGGAGAAAGGTGGCGGCGCGTTGGGGAAGATTTTACCTTTGTTCTACTTGTATTCAGGAGGCCCAGTTGGAAGCGGAACGCAGTGGGTGAGTTGGATTCATAGAGAGGATTTAGTGGATATCATGATGATGGCGTTGAAGAATCCGAAGAAGTTTAAAGGGGTCGTCAACGGCGTCGCGCCAGAACCGACAACGATGAACGGGTTGTGCGAAGCTATCGCAAAAGCGACGAACAGACCAAACTGGTTGCCAGCTCCGGGATTGGCCGTGCGAGTTTTGTTAGGCGAGGGAGCGACGGTGGTTTTGGACGGACAAAAAGTGGTCCCGGAGAAGACAAGGGAAAAAGGGTACGAATTTAAGTACGCGAACATTAACGAAGCCTTAGACGCAATCGTGAATGGACCATGAACATTTTATTAAAATGCCTTTACTACCTGGTATAAAACTATGCTTCTAAATGTGTGTTATAATATCCTAACCGAGCTTCTCGTTCAATAAACGCAAAGCTTTTTCTTCTAAATTGTCTTCCTCGTCTGAGTTGGTTCTTATGCTCATACCGGCATGAGCGACATCCGATCGTTTCATAGACTTCAACGCTCGCGCATCAAATGGATCTTCTATTTGATCGTCTCCATTTTGAGTACTATCATTACCATCATCGTCATCTGAACCGGATGAGCCGCCGACATCCAAGAACGCTCTCGTCTCTTCTTTGCCGACATCCTTCACTTTACGCTTGGCGCGCATCTCTCGCAATCGCGCCTTTTCGCGTCCACGATCGGCGTAATCCGCGGATTTACGTTCTTCGGCAACTTTTTTCATCCTTCTTTTGACCGTCTCGCGCAACGCGTGGTCGTTCGCCGCCGTGTTCGCGACAAAGAATTTAGCATCTTCACCCAACGCTTCAAGCGGTTTCGAAGCGGTGCCATCCTCTTTGAACACGATGCGTTTTTCCGACCCAGCAACAGAGGCTATGGAACCTGATTTGCCGATGCGAAGTTTCCCTTTTAATGCTTTTTGGCGAATCTTTTCGCTCTCTGCGTTTGCTGCGATGGCTAATTCTTTCTTCTCTTCCTCGGCATCATCAGCCAACGCGTGGTCTTTGCGTCTGACAAGTAGAAAGTCATCGTCGAGGTCATCTTCATCGTCCGAATCGCCCCCAGCTTTCAATTTGAATCGGCCACCACCAGTACGTTTGAGAACACCTGCGGAAACTTTCATACGTTCGTCCGAGTCTGACCCCGATAAATCGTCTTCTTCCTCTGATTCAGATGATGTAGACGAGGATGCATCATCTTTTTCTCCGTTGGAAGAATCATCGTCCTCATCCGAGCGCTCCGAGGAAATATCCGAGTCGTCGTCGTCATTATTATCAACATCCTCGTCTGAAAAATGCCCTTTACCTTTAGATACTCCTTTTGTTTTATTAGTGCTCTTCTCGTCGTTTGTTTCATCCTTCTTTTTAATCTTCGCACCCGTGGAATTCAAAAACTTCACCTTTGGCGCGTTCGGCAACCCGAAACTCTGCGACAGAGCCTTCACGTCAATCTCGGAAACGTCAAACACGTCTTTATTCTTCTGCAAAAATACGGAACGCAAGTAACATACCAACGCCCGTTGCGATAAATACTTCAAATCGTTATCTTTCGACAACAATCCTTGGACGCTCGAGCTAATTCCTTTTACTCTCGATTTCGGATTCATCTTGATGGATTTGATTGGGATTTTCGCTTGTTCCAACAATTTTGGAAAATTTGTCGCCTCTTTGCCTTCGTTTAATAGAATTAAAGCCTTACCACTCGCGGTATACCTCGCCGTCCTTCCAACTCTGTGAATGTATGTTTGCACGTCCTCAGGGCAATCGCATTGGACGACCCAATCCACCGCCGGGAAATCCAATCCTCTGGATGCGACATCCGTGGCAAACAAAACCGTCTCTCTCGCGTTACAAAACTGATAAAACACATGCTCTCTTCTCGCTTGTTTCATTCGTCCATGAATACACGCTAACGGTACCCCTGGTCGCATTCGTCGAAAAATCTCGTGAACGAACTTCACTTGTTTACACGAGGAGAAAAACACCAAAATTTTCTGCGTCGCATGCGACTTCACGAACGCCCACAACGTTTCAATTTTCTTCTCTACTTTACACATCGTGTACATCTGTTGTAATTTTGGCGGCGTCGCATTTACAGATTCCGCGTGCACGCTCAAAAACTCGGGGTCTTTCAAGGATAAACGTGCTAAATCGCTCACTTTTTTCGTCTGTGTCGCACTAAACAATAACGTCTGTCTCGTTTTTGGCAAATTCGCCAACACCGCATCTAACGTCTCCTTAAACCCCAAATCTAATATTCTATCCGCCTCATCTAAAACCAACACCTGTAATCCGGTACAATCAAACATAGGCGTCTCGTCCATGTGTTGCAACAACCTCCCGGGTGTACAACACAACAGATTCATCGCGTTCACTGCGTTCCTCTCCTTCTCCAAATCCTTCCCTCCAATAAGTAAAGCCACACTAAATGTGTGATTCCCTCCAACCTTAACAATCTCCTGAAATATTTGCATCGCTAACTCTCTCGTAGGACTTATGAATATCGCCCCAACTCCATCGTCTTTACCCCATTTCATCCTATATAATTTCTCCAAACTCGGCACCACGTACGACAAGGTCTTTCCGCTCCCAGTCTTCGCCGCGCCCAGAACATCGCGTCCACTCATTGCATGCGGTATGGTTGCTCGTTGAATCGCAGTCATCTCTTTATACTTACACTCTTTCAAAGCTTTATGTGTTTCCGGGGAGAGTGGTAAATGGATGAATTTCCTAACGCCGATGAGTGCAAATTTGCTGTTATTGTCTGAAGATTTTCGTGGCGGAATGGCCAGAGGATTGGAACCGGATTCTGGTTTCGTTTCCTGTGCGTGTGTGTGTGATGATTGTGTGAGAAAAAACCGCGATACGGATCAGAACGTCATCGTCGATGTAACAAAAAGCGCGCGTGAGAAATGTCGACAGTAACGCGTTAAAATGCGCACACAGAGAGAGACGGAGAGAGAATAATGGAATCAAAAGTAAACAAAATGCCGGTTGGTTTTTTGGCGGCTTGGGAGAATGCGTACCTGTATGCACCTCTCCAATTCCTGTATCTTTTGGTCCTGCAACGCCAACTTTCCGAGCTTCTTCTTCTTCTGAAGCTGAGGCTGTTTCGCGCGTTTTTTGTCGCCATCATCCCGCTTCTTCTTGTTATTTCGATGCTCGTTGTTTGCGGTCATGCTTTTTTATCACGTCACGTGCGCAAAATGAAGAGAAGACACAAAAAGAGAGGGATTACAAAAAATTTTTGGATACGTAGTAGTAGTTTTAATCAAATCTCTAATCGGACGACGATGGTTTGTCTTCTTCTACGTGTTCTTCTTCTATGATAGGCTCTTCTTCAGTTTGGAACGAGTCGGCGACTCTGTGGCCGTCGTACGGCAAATGTATCCCTACGTCTTGGGGAATGCATGTTTCGTGTAAAGCTCTTCGATATCTGTACCGAATTTTTAAGAATTTCTTTTCCAACGGGTCGACGTCGCAGAACCCGAGTAACGAGGAGTACGAAACGCCGTCGTGGAGTTCGAGTTGAGAACGTTCGACCATGTGGCGTAAAGCGACGGTGACATCGATCCAAGAGTCGTCGTCGCGATGGATATCGCTGTGTTGCTGACGCCTTGATATTCGTTTGGTTTCGTCTCCTTCTTTCTTCTTCACTTGTTCTTCGTCTGGAAATTTCATCGATCTCTTGGTCACGTCGCACTCGATGTCTTCGAAAGACCCAAACATGGCTTTTTCAATATCTAAACCACCTATTTCTCGTTCGAACAGTCTCTTCTCTTGTGCCGATTTCGCGACTAACTCGCGTTGCGCCATGGCATCTTTGCGATTTTCTTCGATTTCAGAGGCGTATCGTAAACGCATTTGTTTCTTTTCGAACCGCTTTTTGCGCTTTAGTAATGGCAAGATGACCACGTTTCGCAAAACGCCAATGACGGCATTCGGGATGGTCAAACACAAAACGGCTGTTCGCTTCGTTAAATACGGTAAGCCGGGCGCTAATAAAATAGGGAACTCAAACTGTTGATTTCTTTGACGATACTTGATTTTCAAGACGCATCCTTCGACGCCAACGCAAACGCCCCATCCGATGCTCGTTTCGCCGTCGCTCAAGGTGGCATTAGTTCCATTTTCAATTTCTATCCCCATCGTTCCAAACTTGAACGAATATTTCTTAATTTTGTTCGTTTGTGAATGTTCTGCCAGAGCGCTGTTCGGGTAATGCTGCCTCGCTTTCGCGCTCGTACTGTCGACGACTTTCCTTTGATACGACCCAGTCAAGCCAAAATTTTGTACTCCCGCACTCAAATCAAACTTCCACGCCCCATTTTCACCGGCGTTGCCTCTGCATCCAGTCGAAATGCCCGGTATTGGTCCTACGGTCCAATCGATGTTTCCAATTGCGTGATGCGTCAGCTGTCGTTTCAGACCTACGGACAGGCCTGCACCCCCAACTTCCTCACCTTCGCCTGAAGACGACCCGACTACGTTCATAAA
>MDTC01239479.1_pt1 | contig 13861 bp, 24 predicted proteins | sample 811181 | NCBI WGS metagenome assembly MDTC01 (sample SAMN05326644, study PRJNA326480) | marine metagenome | isolation source: seawater | place: Pacific Ocean: North | collected 2011
CGAGGGTTGGCCCCACCCAACGACTCAATCATTTTCCTAACTCCTCGACGAAGGAGTTGGTCTATTCGCTGCCGAGTTACACCCATCTGGTCGGCTATCTCCTGACTGCTCAAACCATTACCGAACTTCAGCATGAGTATCTTCTGGTCTCGACTGGTGAGTTTCTGGAATGCGGAGTTAGCGTCAGCGACAAGGGCGATGATGTTGTTGCCCTCACTTGCCAAAGTTTTCTTTCTTCGACCACCAGCCTGAGCGGGGTCGAGTATCTGACCCGCTAGTTCATAGTCTCCGGTTGCCATGACAGCGATCAGGGCTTCGATCAGTCCACCCTGGTAGAAGTATTCATCTTCCAACTGGTAGCCAAGAGTCTCTGCCTTTTGTGTACGGGCATACAATTCGGCCTTCTTTTGCAGGTACTTCAGGAGTGAACGCTCGCCACGCTTCACCTCCGAATCTCCCTCTTGCCTGAGCCAGCCCACGATCTTGTTCTCTTTCGAGGCGGCAGCAAGCAAGCACTCTTGCCTGACATCAGAAGCCTCGACGTACTTGTTGAACCTGAGCATCACGGAGTTAGTGGCAGTAGCCGCTATCTCTCTTACCACTTGCCACTCTTCAGTTGTAAGTCCCTCATTCATGCTGCAATCACTTCCACGAATACTTAGTGCCCTCGACGATAAAGGACTTGTTTACTATGGGAACAGATACAGGTGTCACGGTATTTCCATCGACGTATAGCAAGCCGAATCCCATCTGCCAGTTCTTGAACTTTGCGTAACGCATACCGGGGGAGTTGAAGTCAGCGAGTGTCCCCACCTCGAAGCCAGTCATAACTCGCGGCTTCTTGTCCCCGAGGAAGGTGAACGTGTGGTTGATTATTCCCTGACGATGAGTGTGTCCACAGACAACGCTCTTACCGGCTCGCTTGATAGCGAGATTCAATGCGGAGACACCCGCCGTCGAGGAAAGCGTTCCTTCGTCGCCGTGCATCAGCAGCCAGCCAGGTGCAGGTGACCAGGGATCTTGATGGTAAGTGATTCCCAACTGGTCAAACCGATAGAACTCTTCGAGTTGCATTTCGGGAATAGTCTCGAAGGCAGGAACTCTGGACAGGGCAGCGAACCATCTATCCAGATGGTTAGACCGGGTGATGTGCTTGATCTTCAACATGCCCAGCACTTCGACTACTCGGTCTCGTTCCTTCCCCAAGTCTCCTTGGTACATGGATCGGGAGTTCAATGAGTATTTAGAAATTGGCGCAAGGTCGCTCTCGTCTCCCACCGAGATGACATCATCGGGTTGAAACTCCTCAATAAATTCAGCGACAGCAGCGATAGCCTTTCGATCCTCAAACGGGATCTGCATGTCACTTATACATACGATCCTTTTCATTCAACACCACCGATCTTGTCTGACCAACGAGCGATAGCCAGGTCAAGGCCAACGAGATATGTGATCGCATCAGCCACTTCTTGTCTTAGTTCAAGAAGGATTCGGTGTGGGTCGAACTCTTCCATCTTCTGATGAGTGCCCTCGTCGTATTCACGGGAGCCAGCATCGAGAAGCCTGAAGCGTGAGTAGGCACACGCTCGTCTGTGGTAACTAGCGAACTGCTCGGGTGTCATCCCGAAGTGAGGTGGCGTGGGGGGAGGTGGAGCGGGAATGGTCACGAGTCCTCCAATTGCTGACCGATCAGATCAGAAAAGTGCTCGCTACCGTATGTCTGAATTGTACTATTTACATCCTGTCCAGCAGGCAGCGACACGCGGATCGCATTCGGAATAGTTTCGGCGAGGAACTTACCGAACTCATCCCCAGGATTGCGGTCGTTGCCTTCCTTCTGATCGTTGTCGGTGACCACGACCACCTTGCTGAACCCGTCGAAGCAGCGAGTGAAGTGCGGCTTCCATCCGTTCACGCCAGGACTAGCGACAGCAGGGAAGCCAGCGACGGTGGCTGCCACAGCGTCGAGTTCTCCCTCTACCACCAGCACCCAACTGACACTCTGATGCAGAGCGGAAACGTTGAAGAGATGCTGACGCTGACCGGAAGGGGAGTCGTACTTCGGTAAGTCATCCGAAGCCAGCCGCCTGAACTTGTAAGCAACAACGCCGCTGGGAGTGGAGTAGGGAATCGACAGAGTTCCACGGAACCTGTCTTCGTGACCAGGAGCGACGACATCGACGTACCCCAGTTTGAACTGTTGAATCCCCTCGCTCAAGCCCCGCTTGCGTAGGTACTCCTCGGCTGGTGAACCAGGCATGGATTCGTGGTAGGCATCAGCAGCACGAGTCCACATATCAATCATCGACTGATTCGGCTTCATCACCAAACACCTCCCAAAGGGTTCGAGGTTCGACCTCTGTTCCGTCATGCCAAATGCGAACTACCATCGCGCAAACCTCTTCACCCGTATACAGGGCTTCCTCTTCCCACTCACGCAATGGGAGTGGGTCATGTTCTATGCAGACCGGATCGCTGACCCAACCCATCTTCAAGCCATGAATAAACCACTCATCGAAATCCATTACTGATTACGCTGCCTGTCCCTTGTGGGCCAGTCAAAAAGAGGCACCTCCCTGTCGGGTACATCGGGCTTGATCGAGTACCTGCCGCAGTCGTCGAAGGCGTAACTTGCACACCTGACCAGCAATCGGTAACAATCTGTATTCGTTGGCCCTCCACAATGAGGACAACTCACGGTCTCTTCGAGTTGCACCCGCTACCTCCATTCCAATGAAACCAACCGCCGTCGGTGACGGTGGCGACGAAACCTATGTCCTGCCATAGCCCATGCCAGGTGTGGATGGGACGCTCCTGTAGTTCTATGCGAATCCTTTTCGCGTCTTCCTTGGGCATCCCGTTGTCCTTCAGTTCGCGTGACACCGCATAAGGCAGCCCGTGATTCCATTGCGAGTTGAGAAACTGCCAGCGTCCCGAAGCAGAAGACCTCGGGTTACGCGCACGCACTCCTGATTGAACGTTGTCCAGCGTGCCGCCGCTCTCACGATCCAAGACACAGGAAGCGAACGGTTTCCAGCGTTCAGGAACTTTGGATGACTGCACAATCACATTCGAGTAGTCACCCTTATGTGGTCGTTCCATATTGATTGTCGGCTTATCAGCAAATCCATACATCATTGCTGCGCCCATTAATGCGTCGATCATTCGTCCTCTTCGGGGTAGCGGTCGATGAACGCGGGGTCTGGTGCGAAGCCAGCGAGCGTGTGGTCGCTCGTCGCCAACTTCTCTGTCCCTGCCTCTTCCTCGACTTCGGAAGTGAGGGACAGGTGAATGTCGAGAGTCCAACCGAGGGCATCCATTGTTAGTCGCATATCCTTAGATCACCCTGCGTAGGGTCGGAGGAACCCAGCGTTTACTTTGTTTCCTTACTGCTCGCCTAGTAGGAGCAGACTTTCTCCCTGTCAAAGCCTCGATGTACCGCATGGCCTCGACGTAACTGATTCCCTCCCTATCCATAACAATCTGTGCGGCGGTACCGCCAGATCCGCAAGCGTGGCAAAACCAGACACCTTTACTTCTATTGATTGATGCCGACGCATGAGCGTCGTCATGGCTTGGACAGTTGTATGAACGCTCGCCGTAGCCTGGCTCGGGTAGTTCGTAGTGATCGAGCACGGAGATCAAGTCGTCTTCTTGGCTCACGATGCACCCAGCATCCGAATCAACTCAAGAAGCGTGTCCAGACTCATGGTTACCCTGGCCTCACCGATACCTTTCTGCCTGGTCTTCGTCGCAACAACAGGGATCGTCGGCACTCCGTACTTGAGTTCGTAATTGCACGACTCGACATCGGCCTGACGAAGCCACTCACTCATGTCTTGCTTCTTCACGTTCTTGGCTTCGATAACGATGGTCAGCACCTTCAGAATGAGGGCGACATCGCCGATATCTTTTGCTCCGGCGCGGGGTAAGCGCCTTGCCTTCATCAATGCCTCGTTGAGGTAATCCTCAAGATCGACCTCGAACTTCGTTCCCTTTGCCTTGTTGTAGGAACTCACTTGTTACCCCTCGAACTCAGCCCTCTCGACTTCAACTCATCACGAATCCGCTGGTTGTTCCGTGCATTCCGCTCTAGTCGCCGGTCGTGGACCTCTCTCTTATGGGCCGCACGATCCTCAATGGCTGCGTCTATCCGCTCAAGCATCTGATCTATTAGTAATGAGCGGTCAGGCTTCGCTCGCTTCTTGTACTTGGGCAGGAGGGGCACTCGATCCCATTGGGTCATCCCACCCCATACGCCGAACTCTTCTTCGTCATCAAATGATGCAGTCATACATTCCCTGCGAACTGGGCATTGAGCGCAGATTCGGATGGCATCCCAATGCTGACCTGGATATTCGGGAAACCAAACCTCTGGGTCAACGGATCGACACGTTGCTTGCGCTACCCAGTCCATTCACGCCTCTTCTTGGCGGTCTCAAGATCTTGCAAGGTGTTGAACAGAGACATGGACTCTGGATCGACGTACACCGTGACCGGATCATCTGCATATGGGTCTGCCTTTCCGTCTCGGTTCTTGACCGCCGCGATGTGGTAGCGAGGCCCATCCATAGCGATGGTGAGGATGACTTCGGGGAGGGCATTGACCTTGCCCATCGTTGCCTTCATGGGTGAAGGCTGCGTGGGCTGTCCTTGGCTTTCAGATGTGTGATGCAGCACGAGGACTGCGCTGAGCGTGTCTCTGGCTAGGGTGTGCAGAGCACGAAGCCCATCACGCAGTCCAGTCCACTCGTTGTCGTGCATGGCCTGAATGTTCGACAAGTTATCTACAACGATCAGTTCGGGGCATCGCCCGAACATCTCGATCCAGGCGTAGCACTCCTCGTAAATGTCGTCGAGCGTTGGCGCTGGGTTGGTCTGTATCCTGATGCGATTGGACAGATCCCACAGGCTGTCAACCATTGCGGGGTCGTCCTCATCAAATGCACGCATCTTCTTAACAGCCGATACCGTCTCTTTCATATGCACAGCAAGGGCACGATTGACAATCGTTCCCTCGTCAGAGTCGGCGCTGAAGTACAAGCACTCGACCCGACTGGTGATGGCGTACCAAAGAGCAGCAAGAGTTTTTCCTCGACCAGGCTGTCCTGCTAAGACATGCAGTTGCCCACGCCTAAAGCGGATACCCGCTTCGTGAACGAGGGGCAGGAACGGAGGCAGTTCTTCGCCTGCCTCCGAACCGGCAACAACAACCTGAAGAAGACTTCTCACGACGCCACGGGCAACTTCGGCAGATCGGAAGTGTCGTACTTGTCAACCGTCCATTGCATCCATGCGCTCTTGGCAGCCTGACCACGGATCTTTCCGCTGGCAACATCAGGAGTCACCCATTGCGAATACATGTTTCCTGACTGTTGAGCGCGAGACCACTTCAAGACTGCTTTGTCACCGGCATCGGTAAGCGGTGCGTTCGAGCGGTCATAGACGAACCAAGTGTTGTCGAACTTCTTATCGACGCGACCGTCGTATGCAGTCGCACCGTTCTGGTCACCGGCATCGCTGGCAACAACTCCTGCATCCTTAAGATTCTGTGTCGCCTGCTCAACGGTCACCGGAGCCTGACCTTCGATGCGCTCCTTGATGCGAAGCAGAGATTCGTATGACGCAAGAAACTCTTCTTCGGTATCACCACGCCCGGTGAGTAGGTCGTTACCACGACCGACCTTCGTTGTGTACGAGAACAATCTTTCGTTCGCGCTCATTTGTTTCCTTTCATTTGGAGGGGGTACTTATCTGACAAAAATCCGTTGGCGGCTTGGCAGTAGTCCTTCACGGAGCACCAGCCGCAATGCATGTCAACGTTCGGAGCGAAGAGACCGAGAGACATTTGAGCGTGCGTGGTGGAGAACCAGCCGTCGAAGAAGTCCTCATCCCAATGGGAGAGGTCGATCCGGTCTGCGATCTCGCCTTTGCGCGTCATGTAGTACGCGCCTCGGTCGATCTGTAGTCCGGTCGTTCGCTTGATACCCGCTCGATACAGGGCTAGTTGCAGCGCAGAGTGCGGGGTGTTCTTACCTGTCTTGAAGTCCACGATCCACAACTGCTCGTGCTGATCCTCGAAGATCCCGTCCACGAACATCTTGATCGGGACTCCACCGAACTGCGTCTCAACGCCCCACTCGATTCCAGGTCGGTCGTCGGGCATGGTGACTATCGACCAGCCCGAGTCCTGGTACCACTTGACGTAATCTTCGATTTGCCGCAAGCCCTCGCCAAGCCAGAAGTCAACGTCCTCCCCATCGGGTAGAGCCTTGGTCTTGCGACCACCTACCTTGAACTCGCTGACCGCGTAACCGCTATCGGTTTCAGCCTTCGCTAGTTCGGAGCGGAACTCTCCGCTCCACATCTCACTCAACTGCGTCATCGAGCACTCCGTTGTCGATTGGGGTGGGCACGCAAACTTGAGATCCGCACATCACGCAGACCACGAACTCGGGGTGCCTGGTGAGGTACCAGGCGATGCGCCCGTCCTCGTCGAACTTGACATGGGTTGAGAAGGTGTCGCCGGCACAGGCGAGACAGACCCTCGACGGTATCCCGCGAGTATCAAGAGACTCAATCACCCTGCATTCCTTCCAAATAAAAACCTTTGTTCAGTTGCTCGATAACCGAATGGACAGCCGACCCCGCGCAGAGGTACACGGCTGGTTTGCGATCCACCTGCATACGTTTCTCCAAATACCACTGGTGCTGGCATCGCAGCCAGGTGGTGACCTGGCTGTGTGACAGGTGTGCTGGGCCGTCACTCATTGGGTGCTGGCTCCACTCGGATGTAGTCCCAGTCCTTCGTGTCGGGACTGTTGCTATCGGTCATCGTGTAGTTACCTTCGCTGGTCATGTCCGTGTAGCCCATGTCCTTAAGTAATTGAAGGCTCTCGTCAATGACTTGTGGTTCTGTCCACCAGGGGTAGACGAGCAGGCAATGGCTTTCGTCTTCAGCCATGTAGGTGATCGGCATCGGGCCGATAGCGTTCATGTGCGGCTCCCTTACTGTCGTTCCATGTCACCTCGAACTGGGTTTCGTGCCGCGTTATTAGGAGCGTCGCCACCGCTTCGACTAAGGACAGCCTACCCTTAGCCACCGAGAATATTTATGTTACTCCCGAGTAAGGCTGAACGCAAGACACCCTGCTCAAGTCGGCGTGTCGCAGATCGCTAATACAACTCATGCACTTATTGTACACCTGCCGAAAGGTGGGGGCGAAACCTCAAATGACGAAGACGGCAGGAGCCGGATGAGGGTTTGCTTCCCTTTCCTACCGCGACTTTGATCGTGGGGGGTAGGGGGGCATTTCCTAAAATCTGATCCGGCAGAGAGCGGCGACATCAGGAGCCGCTACAGAAGGCTAGGTCTTTACTGCTTCGGCTGCTGGTTCGGGCATCCGAACCAAACCATCCTTGTCCCTGCGTGCTAAATAGTGGAACCCAGCGACACTAGCGATGTCGTAATGCACGCAGAGATTCTTCTCTTCGAGTTCAGCAACCCAACGCTCGTACCTTCCCTTTGCTTTCTCATCAACGGGTAGGTCTTTGTTGAGCCGCGCTCCGATGCGAAGCATCTGCAATTGGTAAGCGGTGTTGTGGTCTACCGAGATCCGACCCCACGGAATGAAATCGTCGTAGCGAACTCGGTCGGTAAGACCCATTCGGGAAAGTCCAGAACTCACGGTGGACAGAGACACAATCTCGCCGGTTTCCTCGGAGATCCTGTCCACTATCTGCTGGTGCGTAAGTCCCTCATCAAGCATCTTTTCTAATTCATTCTTTGGTGGCAACTTGCGGTACTGACCCATTATCCGTCCCCATTATCTTTCCAGAAGTGTCGTCCATTCTTGAGCCTCATGACAGACATATCATCACCACCCTTTCTATTACCCTGCGAATAGCCCTCATGCATACTAGCGAATACACATAATGCATGAAAAACATATAAATACAAAACCCAGACACCCCGAGTTCCCCATAGTGGGACTGTGGATAAGTATGTGACGCACTAGCCTGCAAGGGGGCGATATCACCCTGCGTTATCCACAACCTGCAATCATGTTGCAATTAGGGTGACGACAGGATTAGAATGAGGGACATGATACCTACACTCATGGAAGCCAAGAGAGACTTCGTAGAATGGCGGTACTCCCAGGGGTACTCGCCGAAGACAGTCGAGAACGATACCTCCGCGATCAAGCATCTTGCAACGGTGGTCGGGTGGAACCGACCCGTATCAGACATTCACGGCGGCCACATCCAAGAGGTGCTGGACGCTCGCAAGATCTCCCCGTCCACGGCGAATCTCAGACGAGCCGTGTTCAGCAAATTCTTCAAGTATTGCCGATCCATGAAGATGGTGAACCCCGACTTCGACCCGCTCATCAACACCAGGAAAAGACCACAACCAAAAAAGGAGCGGAGACGGGTCCATCCGAGCGACGTAAACACCCTCATAAACGGCTCTGAGAGCCAGATAGAGAGGATAATCCTGGCCCTCGGAATGAATCTCCTGCTCAGGATTTCCGAGGTCTTAGACCTCCGCGTAGGGGATGTGGATTTATCGTCCAAAAGGGTCAATGTGAGGATCTTCAAGACCGGCGACGTTGACTCCATGCCTATGATGTTTGAACTGGAACAGGAACTCCGACGGCACCTGATCTGGCTGACCACCCAGGTCGGCGAACTCAAGCCCGACTACCATCTTGTTCCCGGCACCAACGGGCACGGTAAGTTTGTGCCAAGCAAGCCAGCGAGAAGACCAGCAGACATAATTAAGAAAGGGCTTACCCGCATAGGTTGGGAAGATGTGCGCGGTGAAGGTGGTCACACCCTGCGCCGCACAGGTGCGCGTCTCCTACTGATGCGCCTAGAGGACAAGGGAATAGACAGAGCAATGCGGATTGTTCAATACCTACTGCACCACAAGAACATGGCACAGACCGAGCACTACCTCGGGATCACCGTAGACCGGCAGTACCGTGACAGAGTTCTTACGGGAATGCGCTTCTACTCCGAGGATGAGAACGTCATTCCCCTTCGGAAAGCGGAGTAGCAGATGGCAAAGATCACCAGTCTGGCGTGCGACAAATGCGGAAGCCACGAGACAGCCACAGCCATAAAGGAATGGTCTGCCCGACGCGGATCAACTCACTACCTCGGAGAACTGTGCGACGACTGTTTCGCCAAACTCGTACAACAGTTCAAGCCGAGCGCCAGAGGTGGTGGACGACACGTTGTTGCCGAGACCAAACTGGAAGACATCCAGAAAAAGGCATAAAAAAAGAAGGGACGCGCAATGCGTCCCTCGCTCTTTACCAAATCGTCAGGCTTAACAATCCCAACGTTTGTTCATCCAACTCCCCATGTGCGGTCATCCCATTTGCCTGCTGAAGACCACGCAGAACTTCCATCAATCCACGATCAAGGCAGTTATCACCTGGAACGTTTAATCGCTCTCGAACCTTGACCACAATGGGTGATCGCTCGTTCTCCACAACATAGGGGATCATTGAAATCACACTACCTCCACATCGACAGTTTGTAGTTGTATCGTCACCATCCCCCCAAACCCGTTGACGTAAGAAGGTGGTGAAGTTTGCTCGAACTGAACGGCGCGAATCACGCAGATGCGTTCTTCATTAGTCGAGAAGTCTTGGAACAAACAAGCACCGCCACTTTGTTCCAACCTCTCTAGCGCCTGAAGCCGTGTCCACGGGTCGCTCGTTCGGATGACCCCGTTGGAATCCTGCTCCTCGTTGTAGGCTAACAACGGAATTGTGATGGTGCGCGAACGAAGCGGAGCCGGAAGCGCCCTGAACTGCCACTCCTCCAAGACCGGCCCCTTAGTGGTGTCGCCGGAATCACGAGTCAAAGTCACACGAACCTCGAACTCCGTATCCGGCACGAGATCCGCTGACACAGGAATGTTCAGAACCGTGCCCAACGGCACGCTGCCGATATCTGCGGCCTCACCAGCAGGGTTCACCACACGCACACCCAGCGTTCCAGTCTCGCTCTTGCTGCGGATCGAGAAGGAGACAGGCTGCTTGTACTCAGTAGTACCAAACCGAACAAAGCCAGAGTCAAGGAATCCAACAGGAGCCTTCACCGTAGCCGACTCCACATAAACATTCGTGCTTGTGCAGACAAGCGCACGACCCGTCGTGCCTACGAACGCGACTGACTGGGGTGTTCCATTGGCTACCGAGATATCTGAAGCGTAGGCGTAGAAGGTACCCACCTGCTCCCCGAGATCTATTCGCCACAGACCTCGCTCACCTAGACGCTCAAGGCTTCGAGTCGCATAGACGTACTCACCATCGAAGGCAAGATCTTGAATGTCATCCTCAACGGATAGGGGACCGTAGACAAAACCAATACCGGATTGGGATTCAGCAGCAACACGAATACCACGGTTAGTGGCAGCGACGACGAAAGTATTCAGGTAAGACTTGATGGTGCGGAGCACTTCACCCGTGGGAAACTCAGCGGTATTGATCGGCTCAAGCATTCCACCCGAGCCAGTAGCAGACGTATCAATCGTAAAGGACAAGACCTTCGCCTGAACACCAATGTTCATCGCAACCAAGATCGCCGATGTGGTTTCCGTAACAGCGACAAAATCTAGTTCCGTTGTCGCGTACTCGTATCGTGAATCTCCGGTCGTCGTGTTCAAATCAATCGCCGCCGGGGGAGAGGCAGGGTTCCTACCTAACTCGAAAACACGCATCGGCAATGCGTCAGTTATTTGACACCCAACAATGATGCGGTCTTTGACGTATCCAAGAGCCTGGACAGTCCACGCACCTCCTGGTGCGTCGTACAGTTTCGATACCGAAAGGGATTCGGTAATTTCGTAAAGGCCATCGCTCGCTGCCACGAGAGCATGACACCCATCTGTCGCCAGGGCTTGAGCGGTAGCCGTGAAAGCAGTTATCTCGACAACACTAGATGAAGAAATCCGATAAAGGTAAACGTTGCCACCGTTGATGAACCAAGTACCCATCGTGCAGGTGTGAGCGTAAGAGCCACCGTGGGCTGCCACCTGATCGGTGTTGTTCAGCAGGCTCAACTCACCCTGAGTCCAAACGTCGATGTTTGCCGACTCACGATAACGGAACAGGTCACCTTCATCTGCGTCATAAAAATCAGCACCGGCCCCTCGATGCCACGAGGTAGCCGACCGGAGCCACCAGTTAGAAAGTGAGTTCTCACCAGCGGAAGCCTCCTGATCGACTCGCTCCTTCTGGTACTGAGTCGTCACGCGACTAATAGGGCTCGCGTCGGACGCTGCACTCAACCACGCCTGATTACCTATCGCGTAGTCAGCAGCAAAGGAACTCCGGTCATAACGCGCCAGACGATCAATGATGTCTTGACCGATGGCAAACGGAAGTTCATTGACAACTGCCTTGTTATCAGCCATTAGTTAGTACACTTCCACTTCCGACGAGCCTTATTCAAACGAGAGTTGGGATCTTTGGCTGCCCCTGGAAACTTCTTCATCTGACCTTTACTGCGAGCGCAGTAAGAACGCTTGCGAGGACCACCTCCCGGCTGCGGTGGCTTTATGTCTTGCCCCTTTGCACGCAAAGATGCGCGGCCCTTTTCGTTGAGACCACCTTCGGGGTTCTTCCCCTCGGCTCTCGTCCACGCAGCAGTCCGGTACTTCTTCTTCTTTGGGCGCTGGTCAGGCATTACGAAACGCCGTACTTTGTGGCCCAGTTACGAAGAGCAGACAATTTGTACTTCGAGTCGATCTTTCTTTTAGGTGCCCAGGTCTTGTGATTGGGCAGGCGCATGTAGTAGCCCTTCCAACCTGACGCTTCTTTCATGGCACTAGCCAACAAGCCGAGAGACTTCTTCTGCGCCGCCGTGAAATCCTTCTTCAAACCCTTGCTTACGCACTCGACACCCGCAAGGTAATCAGCGGCCCTGTCATCAGGAATGTTCAACCGAGCAAACCGATCAACGCCCTTAAACGATCCACGACCCGAGTGATAAACCGGGTATGCACAATGCACGTACACCGATCCATCCCGATCCAGCGAGAAGTTCGAGGCTGGCACGCGGAACTTACTTTGCACGTAATTGATTACGCCCTTGTTCGCACCCTTCTGGTTTCCAGGGTGTGAAGGTCTAGTAGAACTGGTTGCGGCTCCCGCCGTGTGATGCACCATGAGGGCGACAGGGTTCTTGCGCTTCCAGTTAATTCCACGCTGCTTGTCATCCCACTTATCAAAGTAGATAACTTTGCCCGGTAATCGTTTATCCAGAGCCTTCTTAAGACGACGCGCAAAGAACGCCTTAGCCATCTTGCCGACCGAAACGATTGTTCTGCTTGTTGAGCCAGTCAACAAGTACAACCAACGCAGGAGGCACAGCGACAACAAGAACAGGAGGCCACCCAAAGTCACCCACATTGTCTATAACCCAGGTCAAGCCGGTAGCGGCAAACACCTTTAGGGCGACACCCATCGGGTGATCGTTGATGAAGACCATCAGGTCTTTCCATGTGTTCTGCATTATTTTTTTCACTTCTTTTCTTCTAAGTGCCATTCGATATGGTGGTCAAACTGCTCTTCAAGTTTGTCGTTCTGCTTTTCAATACGGTCAAGAACATCACGCATGGAGGTTCCACCATTTGGTTTCATCTCCCGCGTGATGCGGTTGATGCGTGCGTCGATCACGAAGATCAACGCAGAAAAGGCGAAGCCGAAGATTGAGATAACTGCTAAGAGAGCACCAGGGGTGTCTAAGTTCCAGTGCATCGGTCACCCGATGCGGTAACGTATGATAACCATCCCGGGCGAGCCTTTTGCTCCGCGAGTAGCCGTAGTTCCCTGATTACCTCCAGCACCACAACCAATGCCACTAGCGTGCGATCCCTGACTGTTATTGGATTGCGCTCCGTCGCCGCCACCACCGGCTCCCCCTGTGCCTCCTGAGCCGGTGCTGTACCCGCCGCCGCCGCCACCGGCTGCATAGCCACGAGAGATGCCGTCGAACTTGTAGTTGGCGAGTCCGTCTCCGCCATTTCCACCCGTGTAGGTAGCGTCGTTACTACCATCGCCACCTTGGGAGAGGTAACCTCCACCTCCCCCACCTGCGTAGCCTGGAAATGACCCGCTAGCAGACCCACCTGCATGGCCCTGCCCCGTTGTGGGAGATCCACCGGCAGGTTGGCCCGACAGACTAGCCTTTGATGATCCACCGCCGCCTGAGCCACCGGAGTCGCCAACGCCTGTGCCTGTGTAGGACATGGCTCCCTCGCCGCCTGCGATGGCAGTCAAGGCTCCGAAGGTGGAATCCTCCGGAAGGTAGTTCGCGTCCTGATAGTGGAACTGCCCTAGGCCGCCGTACTGACCGCCCTTCCCAACGGAAACCGTGTAAGTAGAAGCGGTAACCCCGTAATCAAAGTTAAGGATCATTCCCCCGGCTCCACCACCACCGCCTCCATACGAGGCAGTACTGCTTCCGTGCGACCCAGCACCACCTGCGACACACAGGAAGTCGATGATTCCCGCCTGCGAGAACGTGATACCCCACGAGGTTTGCGTCCCCGTGTAATCCCATCTGTGGACTCGGTACTGACCACCGTTTACGGTTCCAGCGGTACCGTCACCCGTAAACGTGTACGCGGTAGCAGCACCCGTGGTGCTACTCGCATAGGCCCAGTTTTCTGGAGCCAACCCAGATACAATCTGGGCAGACCCAAACGGGTTCTTCAAACGATCAATAGCCATTTTAGGAGATCTCCGATCCGAACAATGCGAAGGTCAGATTCGCGTTACTTGCACTAATGCGCACATACTTATTGGTTGCATCCAACGTGAGGCCAAGAGTTAGGCCG
>MDTC01177917.1_pt1 | contig 13860 bp, 12 predicted proteins | sample 811181 | NCBI WGS metagenome assembly MDTC01 (sample SAMN05326644, study PRJNA326480) | marine metagenome | isolation source: seawater | place: Pacific Ocean: North | collected 2011
TATAATGAATATTAAGTACAAAGATAAATCTGAATATGAATTTTTTGGAAGATCATATAGCAATCCAATACTAGCTCCAACAATAAGCCCAGAAATAATTATTCTGAACTCATCTTTGTATTTATCTAATATTGCTTTTATCAGAATTATGGATGTTGAAAACCCTATAATCCCTCCCAATAAGAATAAGAGTAAATAGGGAATATTGATTTCGCTTACTGAATTAACTGTGCTTTCATATGTACCTAATATTAAAAGTATTGATGAGCCACTAATTCCTGGCAATATCATGAACCCAAAAGACAATAATCCAGACAATATGACAATATAAAAAGCTGGATCTGAGCCACCTATATTAGGAATAAATATTGAAAATAATCCTAAAATCAATCCTGAGGACAAATGGACTAAAAATTTTGCTTTTTTTCTTAATTCGGTCAGCAGCTTAATACTGTATATAATCATTAGGGATATTAAGAAAACTTTTGATTCGCTTGCGTAATTTTCCAATAGATATGAAGCCAATTTAGTGAAAACAAATACTGATATAAGTATTCCAATTAATAATGTAGTGATTAAGTCATATTTAATTCTTTTTGCAGAAACCTCTTTATTTCCAGTAATTTTCCTTATTATTGAATTAATTGAATAAACCACATCATTGTATTTTCCAGTAAGAAAAAGCACAGTCCCCCCACTAATTCCTGGAAATAAATCAGCAAAACCGACAACTATACCTACACCTAGGTTGCTCAGATTATGTTTAATTGATTTAATCAATTGAGTTCTCTTCATTTTGTCTGTAAGGCAAAACAAAATTGGCATCAGAAAATGCATATTTCATATCACTTAACACATTATTTAATTCATTAACTGCCTCTTTTGGCAGTAAACAATTGTTTACTGACATACAATAACCTTCATATTTTTTCTGAATTCCAGATAAATCATAACAAGCTTTCTGTATAGATTCTTGATATTTTCTATTCCACTCCGTAAAACGTCTAGAATAACACCCTTCATCCCAACTTACTGCTCTCCATTGGCTAGGCCCTTGGGCATTGATCATATTTATTGTTCCAGTCCTTATCCAACTGTAAACCCATGCCTCAACATCAATATCTCCACCAAATTCTCTACTATTTTTTACTCGGAATACTTCATCAAGACCTGTCTTACCTCTTTCGTAGATTATAGGGCCCAATGTTAAAGAAAAAATTATGGCTATAAATATAGAAACAAAAAAGATTTGAAGATTTGAAGGATTCCTTGAAAATTTTCTAAAATATCCAATTGACTTTTTAATTTTATTTGTATTAGTTTTTTTCATAGAATGATATTTTAAGTATCAAATTAATATTAAATTAAAAGCAGGGAATAATGAACATTCAAAATATAAAATCTCCAATTTTAGTTGCTCCAAGTCCCACCCCTTTTACCAGTGATGGAAAAGTTGACTATCAAGGCTTAGAAAATAATGCTACAAAATGGCTTAATACAGAACTTACAGGATTTGTGCTTGGGACAGAAAATGGCGAAGAACAATTGTTAAATTTTGAAGAAAAAAAAGATATTTGCAAGACTGTTATTTCTGTAGCGAAAGAAAAGAAATTAATTATAGCCGGGATAGATAATCCATCTGTCAAAGGAACACTTGAAGATGCTGAAAGTTATATCAGATTGGGAGTTGATGTTCTAAGAATAAGAATACCTAGGAGAAGGGATACTATAGATAAATATTTTAATGAAGTCCTAGAAAAGATTTCTGCACCTGTGTTGATAATCCATCAAATGGCCCCAGGCGGGTTTGCTAATTCAATGACGACTGAAGGGGCTGATCCTGATCAAATTGGCAGATTTTGCTCTCATGATGCTGTAATTGGATATATAGCAAGCCATCTTGTTAGATTTGAAATGATGACAAGAAAGTTTGTTGCAAAAAGTAAGCAATTTTGGGTTCCAAATGCTATGTTGATGGCAGCACAAATACTAGAAGGAGCAAATGGAGCCTGCTTCATGCTTGGCAATATAGCTCCTAAACTATGTATAAAGATTATGAAACTAGGATTAGAAGGAAATTACTCAGAATCTAAAAAACTTAATGATTCTTTAGTTGATGTTGATTGGAATATTTTATCTAGAGGCGCACCTGGGCTGAAGTATGCGATGGATTTGCTAGGTTATCAAGGAGGAGATCCTAGAAGCCCATTAAATATTCTAGATGAGAAGGCAAAAAGTGAAATAAAAAAAGCATTGCACATTTCCGGGATTTCAAAAGTAGAATAATGCATCTGTATAATGATTACTTGTAATGTCTGATTTTAAAAGAAAAATTCAAGATTTAAGAATTTCTATGTCTGAAATTATTTCTATGGTAGACATAGATAAATTAAAAAATGAAATAAATTTACTTGAGGCAAAATCTCAATCTCCAGAATTATGGAAAGATGGAAAAAAGGGGTCAAAATTAATGACAATTCTTGCTTCAAAAAAATCATTTTATAAGAATATTGACCAACTAAATTCTTCTTTGGAGAGCTATTTTCAGCTTTCTCAAGAGGCAAGCGCAGAAGATGTAAACATTTTAGAAAAAGACTCTATTAAAGACTTGCAATCTATTAAAAAAGGAATTGAAGATTTAAAGACTGAACTTCAATTTTCTGGGGAGCACGATAATTTTGATGCATTAATAACGATTAGTGGAGGCGCAGGAGGAGTCGATGCTCAAGATTGGGCATCAATGATTCTAAGAATGTATTTAAGATGGGCGGATAAGAGAAAATTTGATGTTGATTTACTGACTACATCTCCTGGAGAGGAAGCTGGCATAAAAAGTGCAATGATAAGAATTAGAGGCGAGAAAGCTTTTGGTCTTTTAAAAGGCGAGAAAGGTGTTCATAGGTTAGTTAGATTATCACCATTTAATTCAGCAAATTTAAGACATACAAGTTTTGCATTAGTTGAAGTGATACCAGATTTTCAAGATTCTACTGAAGTAGAAATAAATCATGATGACCTTAAGATAGAAGCTTTTAAAGCTAGTGGAGCGGGTGGTCAAAGTGTGCAGAAAAATTCATCTGCAGTAAGATTAACTCATAAACCTTCAGCAATTGTGGTATCTGTTCAGAATGAAAGATCTCAATCTCAAAATAAAAATATTGCAATGCAAATTCTTAAAGCTAGGCTAGTTGATTTAGAGATTCAAAAAAATAAAGATAAAGAAAATGAACTTAAAGGAGAATTTGTATCTGCTGAATGGGGCAACCAAGTAAGAAGTTATGTTCTCCACCCTTACACACTTGTTAAAGATATTAGAACTGGATATGAAATTGCAGATGTAAATAGTGTTTTAGATGGCGATTTAGATCATATTTTGTTAGAATTTTTAAAATTTTCAATAAAGTCCCAAATTAACTAATTGAATATATAATTAAAAATAAACTATAAAATTTAAATTATGAAAAAATTAACCACATTATTAATTATAACAACCATATTCTTATTTGCTTGTTCGAGCGAAGTAGAGCCTCAAAGTTCTAATGAAAGTCAAAAAGCCATTGCTCCTTCATTGCAAGGCTCTGATAATTCTGGAAGTTCAGGTTTATCCACAGGTGGAACTTTGAAAAGATTGTGGTCAGATCCACCTACCCTTGACCCACACTTAGTGACTGACACTACTTCGGCTGGATTAATAGTTGAAATGTTTTCAGGCTTGGTAACTTTGAGCTCAGATTTAGAGATAGTGCCCGATTTAGCTGAAAGTTGGGATGTGAGCGAGGGTGGTACACTTTATACTTTTAAATTAAGAGATAATATAAAATTTTCAGATGGGTCTCCTGTGACCGCTAATGATTTTTCTTATTCTTTCAATCGAGCAGCAAGTCCAGATACTGAATCTCCAGTAGCCGAATTATATTTAGGAGACATAATTGGAGTTCAGGAAGTATTGGATGGTGAATCAAATGAGATATCAGGAATAAAAGTCATAGACGATAGAAACTTACAAATTAAAATTGATTCTCCAAAAGCATATTTTCTAGCGAAATTAACTTATCCTACGGCCTATGTTTTAAAAGAATCTAATGTAAGTGCGGGAGGTGATAGTTGGACGGATTCACCAGTTGTTACAGGCCCTTTTGAATTAGAGAGGTATGACCTTGGGCAAGTTCTTATCTTAAAAAGAAATGATTTGTATTGGGGAGATAAAGCCAAGCTTGATAGAGTCGAATTTAATCTAGCTGGTGGTGTCCCAATGGCAATGTATGAAAATGGAGAAATAGATATAACTGGCGTGGGGCTTGCAGACCTTGAAAGAGTGCAAGACCAAAATGACCCACTTAGTAGTGATTTAATTTCTGTACCTCCTTCTTTTACTATTAATTACATTGGATTTAATGTATCAAAGCCTCCATTTGATGATTTAAAATTTAGGCAGGCGTTAAATTATGCTGTTGATAAACAGCTAATCGCAACTCAAGTTTATTCTGAATTAGTCAGACCAGCCTACGGAATACTTCCTCCTAACTTCCCTGGTTTCTCAAGTGATGTAAAGGGATTAGAATATGATCCAGATAAGGCAGTTAAATTACTGAATGAATCAAAATATTCCGACCCAGAAACAAGGCCATTGATAGTTGTTACTATACCTGGGACTGGTGGGTCTCCTAGTTTAGATATGGAAGTTGTGGCAGATATGTGGGATAGAGTTTTGGGAGTTCAGATCGAAATTCAGCAGGTTGAATGGGCAACTTACCTTCAAGATCTTCATAGAGAAAGACTTCAAGTATGGGGAGGATCAGGGTGGCAGGCAGATTATCCTGACCCTCAAGACTTTATTGACATTCTTTTTCACTCTGAAAGTAAGGGGAACCATGGAAAATATAACAATCCTCAAGTTGATGAAATATTAGAAGAAGCTAGAGTTGATCAAGATCCATTAACTAGAATAAGTAAATATAATAAAGCTGAACAAATGATAATTGATGATGCTCCATGGCTTCCAATGTGGTTTGATCAAGAAGGTTTGGCTTTAATAAAGCCAAAAGTAAAGGGATTTGAATTCACTCCCCTTATTGTTCCTAAGTTAAAAAACGTTTATATTCAAAACTAAACCAACAATATGTTTTGCTGATATACGCTATTAGACGAATACTCTGGGTTCCGCTAGTAATGCTAGTTATAGCATTAATGGTTTTTATACTTGGGATATATGGCCCTGGAGATCCTGTAGAGGTAATACTTGGTAATAATTATACTGAGGAATTAGCAGACTCTTTAAGAGAAAAAAAGGGCTTAAATGACCCTGTATTTGTTCAATATTTTAGATATTTAAGTGATTCCATTAAAGGTGATTTTGGAGAAAGTTATAAATATCCAGGCAAAACTGTTTCAGAACTTCTTGCACCGAAATTAATCGTATCTGCAAAATTATTTATTGTATCTATATTAATTTCTACTACATTTGGAATTCCGTTAGGATTTTATGCGGCAATAAAACAAGGGACTCCAATTGATCCATTAGTCGTATCTTTAACTTTAATAATTTATGCCATGCCTGTTTTTCTAACAGCGCCGTTTTTAATTATTATTTTTGCTTTGGAATTAGGATGGGTTCCAGTTTCAGGATGGGGAGGTATATTTGACTCAAGATCTATACTTCCTTCGATAACAGTAGGATTGCCAGGAATTGCTGTTATAGCAAGATTAATGAGGGCAAGCACTTTAGATGTTTTAGGGCAGGAATTTATTATTTTTGCAAAAGCAAAGGGGGTAAGTAGGCGAGATGTAATTTATAAGCACGTTGGAAAGAATGCTATATTGCCTGTAGTTACTGTATTAGGACTGTCTTTTTCTGGAATGTTAGGGGGAGCATTAATTGTTGAGCTTATATTTGGAATACCGGGTGTTGCAAGATTTGCATTAGATGCAATTTTTTCTAGAGATTATCCAATAATTATGGCTTTAACTTTAATTGGAACAGCTACACTAGTTATTGCAAATCTGATAGTGGATCTTTTATATGTACTGCTTGATCCGAGAATAAGGTATAGCAGTGATAATTAATAATGAACAAAAAAATACTTCACTAAGCCCCTTTAGGCATGGTTTAAATAGTTTGCTTAAAAAAAGAGTTGCGGTTTCAGTAATTATTATTTTGTTTATTGTTTATATTGTTGGTCTTATTGCTCCATTAATTGCACCTTATTCATACTCTGAAACAGATTTAATGAATACTCAAAGTGGACCAACTCTGGATCATGTATTTGGAACTGATAGGTTAGGTAGAGATATATTCACCAGGATTATATGGGGAATACAGACCACTGTAATTATTACAATAGTTGGGTTAGTAACAGGAAGTTTAATTCTTGGTGTTAGCTTAGGTTTAGTTGCTGGATATTTTAGAGGGAAATCAGATGCAATTATTACAAGAACTGGAGAAGTTTTAGCTGCATTTCCTGATATTTTATTAATCATAATTTTAGCAGCAACTCTTAGGCCTAGAATAGTGGACTTTGCACGAAGTGTAGAAAATAGTACAGGAATAAATGGAATAGTATCGTCAGGTATAGTGGACTTTGCAGTAATTGGTATTGCATTATTACCCCTTAGTTGGTTTGGAATGATGAGGCTAGTAAGAGGTCAGGTTTTATCGGTAGGGCAAAGAGAGTATGTTCAGGCTGCAAGGATAGCGGGAGCATCGAATGCAAGGATTCTTTTCCGGCATATTCTCCCAAATGTCATTGGCCCAATTATTGTATCGGCTAGTTTTGGATTAGGGGCAGTAGCAGGAACTGAAGTTTTTCTTAGCTTTTTAGGCTTAGGTGTACAACCTCCTCACCCAAGCTTAGGAATAATGATAGCTGATGTTACTGGAAGAGGAGCTTCCAGTGTTTCTGTATTAAAAAATCATCCCGAACAAATCTTGGCTCCAATAGCAGTTGTGTGGATCTTAATTTTCTGCTGGAATTTACTTGGCGATGCTTTAACTGATATATTCAATCCTAGGTCAAAATAGGCTTGATTAATTAACCTTTTATTCTAATTATTTATAAGCTATATGAAAATTTTTTCAACAAATGAATACACATCTCGACGTTCTGATGTTTTAGGACTTAATGGTATTGTAGCCACTAGCAATCCCCTAGCTGCTAACGCTGGCCTTGATATTCTAAAAAAAGGTGGTAACTGCGTGGATGCGGCAGTATGCGCTGCTTCAGTGTTAAATGTGGTGGAGCCTATGTCAACAGGTATAGGAGGAGATGTTTTTGCTCTTATTTATGATAAAAGTTCGGCATCTGTTAAAGCTTTAAATGGAAGCGGAAGGTCAGCTAGAAATTCAATGATAGAAGATTTTTCTAAGTTTAGGTTAGATCATATTCCTCTTGAAGGTAAATTTTCTGGTATGTCTGTTAGTGTTCCTGGTGCTGTAGATGCATGGCAAGAATTATTAGAGAAATTTGGAAAATTCTCCCTTGATTCAGTCTTAATGCCATCAATTGATTTTGCAAATCAAGGCTTTGGTGTATCAGAAATTACAGCTAATATGTGGAAGTTAAATCAAAATAAATTATCAATCAATAAAAATTGTGATTTTTTGGTTAAAAATAAATCTCCAAAATTTGGAGATAAATTTTCAAATCCTAATCTTGCCAGGATATTAAAAGGTATTTCAGAGAATGGAAAATCTTATTTTTACCAAGGAGAAGTGCCCAATAAAATTTCTGATTATGTTAAAAAATTTCATGGATGGCTTACCGAGGAAGATTTTTTAAGTCATGAAAGTGAATGGGTAGATCCTATATCTGCAAATTACAGAGGGTACGATGTCTGGGAATGCCCTCCTAATGGACAAGGTATTGCTGCATTGATTGCTTTAAATATATTTGAAAATTTTGATCAATTAGAATCTGAAACATTGAAAATTCATTATCAAATTGAATCAATGAAAATAGCCTTTCAAGATGCCCTATGGTATGTTGCGGATCCTGACAAAGTGAATGTTCCTGTAGAGCAGTTACTTTCCAAAGAATATGCTAAAAAAAGATTTACTGAAATTGATGCATCAAAATCGAATTATGGATACAGTAAAGGAAATTTTAAACAACAAGGAGACACTGTTTATATATCAGTAGTTGATGGGGAAGGGAATGCTTGCTCATTAATTAATAGTCTATATCAAGGTTTTGGTTCTGGATTAGTTGTTCCGGGCACTGGAATAGCATTACAAAATAGAGGGGCTTTATTTTCATTAAATCAAGATCACCCAAACACCTTTAAACCTTTAAAAAGGCCATTTAATACAATAATTCCAGCAATGATTACTAAAAGTAGTGATTTAGTGAGCTCTATGGGTGTTATGGGTGGTTTTCAGCAACCTCAAGGTCATATGCAAGTTATCTCTAATATGATTGATTGCAATATGAGCCCTCAATCTGCTCTAGACAGCAATAGGTTTAGTGTAAGCATAGAAAAAGATTTAGTTTATTTAGAGAATTCTTTTTCTAATGAAATTGTTTCAGGGCTAAGGCATAAAGGTCATAATATAGATATAAAAAAAGGCTATGAAAGAGGATTGTTTGGGGGAGGGCAAATTATAAATAAATATAAGAATGGAATGTTGTTGGGAGGCTCAGATCCTAGAAAAGATGGACAGGCATTAAGTTTTTAAATGAAAATTGCTATAGTTTCACCCTATGATATATCTAAAACTGGCGGCGTAACTAATCATGTTATTAATTTAGCTAATGAACTTTCTATAAAAGGCAATAAGGTCTCAATTATTGCGCCTTCATCAGATAAATTATTTAGCCTGAAAAATATAGATTTTTTTAATACAGGAAAGCCAACTATAGTTAGTTTTGGCTCAACTAAAGCATCTATTTCAATAAGATTTGCCTCAATAATTAAAGTAAGAAATTTTTTAAAAAATAACTCCTTTGATCTAGTTCATATTCATGAGCCATTAGTTCCCTTTGTGTCATTATGTGCATTAATTTTTTCAAAATCTCCTGTTGTAATTACTTTTCATGCTACATTTGATTCAAATTGGAAATTTAAGTTTTGGGGATTTTTGTTTAAAGATTGGATTTTAAAATCTGTATCCAAAATATGTGTTTCTAAGACAGCAGGATTAAACTTAAAAAACTATGGTTATGATTTGAATTATGAATTAATTCCAAACGGAGTAGATACAGAGAGGTTTAAGCAGCTTAAAGTTCCTATGAGCAAAGAAGAAATAATATTATTTGTTGGTAGAAATGAAGATAGAAAAGGTATAAAGATTCTTTTGGATGCTTTTATGATTATCAGCAGAAAACATAGTAATGTTAAATTGAATTTGGTAGGAGAAGATGTTGCCAGTTTATCAACTAGTTATAAAGATATGCCCAATTGCAAATTTTATGATCATTTGGAAGGTCAAGATCTAGTGGATATGTATCATAGTTCTAAAATTTTTTGCTCACCTGCAATTGAAAATGAAAGCTTTGGAATAGTACTTTTAGAAGCAATGGCTTCTGGTTTGGCAGTTGTTGCTTCAGATATTGATGGGTATAAAGGGCTAGTAAATAATTATGATAACGGTATTTTATTTAGAAGAGGAGATTCTAAAGACCTTGCCAATATTTTATGTGAATTAATTGAAAACAAGGACATGATAAATAAGTTATCATTAAATGGTATACAATTTTCAAAAAAATATTCTTGGAAAGAAGTTTCAAGAGAGATAATTTTAAATTATAGAAAGAGTATAAAAATTGGCTGATTATTTTGAAAGATCAAGAGATAGCCTCAGGTCTAGGGCTAATAAACTAATAATTGATCCTGTAGTAAATATTCTCATAATATTGAAATTTACCCCCAACTTAGTCACTGTATTAGGATTCTTGGTGGTTTGTCTTTCAGCATTCTTCGCTACCCAAGGAAATTTTAGAATTGCAGGTATACTTGTGATGCTTTCTGGGCTTATGGATGTGTATGATGGAGCTTTAGCACGAAAATTAGATCAAGACTCTGATAAAGGGGCATTTCTGGATTCCACCTTAGATAGACTCGGAGAAGCTGTAATTCTCATTGGAGTTATTTATTTTTATTCCATTAAAAATGATTCAAGCATGGTTGTTATGGCAAGTATATCAATAACTTTTTCATTGATGATAAGTTATTTAAGGGCAAGACTAGAAGGGTTGGGATATAACTCAAAAAGTGGCATTTTCACAAGACCTGAAAGAGTATTAATTGTAGGGCTTGGATTAATATTTTTTAATCCTGTTTTTATGATTTCTGTTTTAACTATAGCTGTTTCAGTAGGATTAATTCATAGATTTTTCTTATTTTGGAAACTTCTGAGGAAATAGAATGAAATATATATATTATTTTCTTTTTAAACTGAATTATTTATTTATTTTTTTAATTTTTATTATTTATGCAAATTATATAAGTGCAGACCAAAGTATCATTAAAAATGATGCAGCGAAATCTCTTATTCCTAAAGGAATAGAATTTAGCATTGATTTATTGAATATAGAAAGCATTGAGGATATTCAAGTTAAATTTAAGGTAAAAGGCAGAAAATCTTTTCAGTATGAATACTTAGATTTAGATAATTTTACGGCCAATGAACCCTTGAAATATTTTTTTTCAACTCAGCAGGCCGCAAGGTATATTCCTCCTGGAAGCAAAATAACTTATTTTTTTGAAATATTTTTTAAAGATGGGACCTCTTATATAACTGAAAGAAAAGAGCATGTATTTTTAGACTCTAGGTTCGAATGGGAGAAAGTTGAAGGAGAGATAGTAACAATTTATTATCACGGCCCAGTTTCCAGAAGAGCAAAAAAAATGCTTAAAGCATGCGAAGATTCTGTATATAAAATTTCAAAATTATTAGGGGTCGAAAAAAATGAAAAAATATCAGTAATTATGTATAACAATTATTCTGAGATGTTTGATGTTGTTGTAAAAAAAAGTGAAACTCAGGCAAATTCATTAATTACTGAAGGGCAAGCATTTGCTACTGAAAATATTGTATTAGTTGATGGAGGGTCTAGGTCTGCGTTAGGAGTATCAACTCATGAAATCACTCACTTGATTGTAGCAAGAGCTACTAAATCTTCATATTTAGGTGTTCCATTATGGCTCAATGAAGGTTTGGCTGAATTTGGAAACATAGAGCCAAGCCAAGGTTATGATAGGTATTTAGAATGGGCTATTGATACAGACAGACTATTTCCTTTCAGCTCATTGAATAGATTTCCAGGGAATCCTAATTTAACTTTAGTTGCGTACGGACAATCTAAATCTTTTGTTGAATTTTTAATAAATAACTTTCCTGAAGATTCTATGATTAAGCTAATGAATGAAATTTCTAATAAAAAATCAATAGAAGATAGTTTTAGTTCTTCTTTTGGGGTCTCTTTAGATGAACTTGAAATTCAATGGAAAAAAAGCCTCGGAATAAACTATAAAGAAGATGAATCTCTTAATTCTATAGATATAAATAATGAATCAAAAGGTAGCTGTAATGGCGGAGAAATGAGTTTCGATCTTAGTAGCTTATTATTCTTAATATGTGTTTATTTCGTAAAAAAAAGATTAAATTAATAATTAATACGTTATAAAATATGGTTTTTGTAACATTTTAGTAACATTTATTTAATCCCAAGAAACATTTCATTGATTAAGACGCATTAAATTAGATACCTAAGATAAATTTATAGGAAGGATTATTATGCCTGAATTTGATTCTGGAGGTATGGCTTGGATGTTAATTGCATCAGCATTAGTGTTGTTTATGACTCCTGGTCTGGCTTTTTTTTATGGTGGGCTAGTCAGGGCTAAGAATGTGATTAGCACAATGATGTACTCTTTTGCTGCAATGGCCCTTATGCCTGTTGTATGGGTTTTGTGGGGCTACAGTCTTGCTTTTGGAGAAGGCAACTCATTTATAGGAGATTTTAGTCACGTTCTATTAAATGGGATAAACATGACTTCTACTGATCCTAGTGCAGATATAATGTTTGTAATTTTTCAAGGGATGTTTGCAATAATTACACCTGCGCTAATCACAGGAGCATTTGTTGAAAGATTTAAATTTTCTACATACTTGATTTTTATAACTTTGTGGGTAACTTTAGTTTACGCACCAGTGTGTCATTGGGTATGGGGAGGAGGTTGGATAAGCCAAGGAGTGTTTGGTGATCAAGGTGCTTTAGATTTTGCTGGCGGAACAGTAGTTCATTTGAACGCTGGTGCTGCTGCTTTAGTTGCAGCATGGTTGGTAGGAAAAAGGAGAGGAGGGGCTTCAGGTACAATAGTTGCTCATAATGTCCCATACGTTATCCTTGGGGCTTCTATACTTTGGTTTGGATGGTTTGGGTTTAATGCTGGTAGTGAGTTAGCTGCTGACGGAATAGCGGCTAATGCATTCCTGACTACAAATACAGCTGCTGCAATGGCAGCTTTAACTTGGCTAGTGATTAGCGGGCTTCATACAGGAAAAATGAGTGCGGTTGGTGCGGCAACAGGTGCTGTAGCTGGGCTTGTGGCTATTACGCCTGCTTGTGGTTGGGTTGATGTTGGAGGTGCATTGATGATTGGCATGACTGTTAGTATGGTTTGCTACATGTCAGCAATAGCAATGGAAAAATCTGGAATTGATGATGCTTTAGTTGTATTTGGCGTGCATGGAGTAGGAGGTGCTTGGGGAGCATTAATGACCGGAGTTTTTGCTTCTGAGGCTATTGGGGGAGTGAAGGGCTTAATTGAAGGGAATGGAACAATAGTGCTAGAGCAATTAATCGGAATTTTAGCTACATTTGCGTACTCAGCGGTTGTAACGTTTATAATTCTCAAAATTCTAGATGTAATTCCTGGCTTGGGTCTACAAGAATCAGAAGAAATTGAATTAGGTGGATTAGACGTAAATATTCATGGAGAACGTGGGTACATTGCTGATGGTGCTGATTAAGTAATAGTATAAGATAAGAAAAAGGAGAACAGATATGTTAAAAATAGAAGCCATTATAAGACCAGAAATGGCAAGCTCAATTGGCTTGCTTCTTGAAGAAGCTGGTGTTGGGGGTTATTACATGACCAATGTAACTGGTAAAGGTAATCAAAAAGGGGTTGAGGTTTTAACTGGTAGAGGAACCTCTTCTATAACCAGAGCAGCAATACCTAAAACTTTGATTACCACAGTAGTTTCTGATGAACTTAAGGACAAAGTTGTAGATATATTAATTAGTGGAGCTAAAACTGGAGAAGGTTCTATAGGTGACGGCAAAATTTTTATATCAAAAATTGAAGAAGCTATCAGGATAAGAACAAAAGAAAAAGGCAAGAAAGCTTTATAATTTAAAATTATAATTTTAAAGGGGCGGTTCTTGTCCGCCCCTTTTTTGTTGATTATTTTTTAACCGAGTTGATAGAATATCCTTTTCTATTTAAAGTTTACTAACACCGAATTAATTTAGGAGCGTAGCTCAGTTGGTAGAGCGAAGGTCTCCAAAACCTTAGGCCGGGGGTTCGAATCCTCCCGCTCCTGCCATACCAAATAGCCGAGGTGTTGGAATTGGTAGACAAGCAGCGTTGAGGGCGCTGTGCCTGTATAGGCGTGCGAGTTCGAGCCTCGCCCTCGGCACCAAATCAAAATCAATATTTAACTAAAAATAAGAATATTAGTGATATGATTTTTTTTTTATAAAAATCTATTTATAAATTAGTTTATTTTTCATTTTATATAATTTAGAATGAATTCTTCATGGCGACGTAGCCAAGTGGTCTAAGGCCGAGGTCTGCAAAACCTCTATTCGGCGGTTCGAATCCGCCCGTCGCCTCCAATATAGCCGAGGTGGTGGA
>MDTC01242706.1_pt1 | contig 13856 bp, 5 predicted proteins | sample 811181 | NCBI WGS metagenome assembly MDTC01 (sample SAMN05326644, study PRJNA326480) | marine metagenome | isolation source: seawater | place: Pacific Ocean: North | collected 2011
ATGAATGTATTTGGTTCGTGTGCCGAGCGTAGTCGGTTGGTGTCTTCGCAAAAATATTTATGCCAAGACGTACCTACTGATGCACCAAACCAGTTGGTTCTTGCTGGTCAAATGACCTTATCTCCAGAAGATAACTTTTTAACTTGTGCCTCAGGATTTGATTACGATCCGATTTCACATAGCTGTAAGAAATATACATTCGAAGTGCCTCGTTTAAGTTGCAATGCTGGAGATCGTTTAGAGCAAAGCCATCAAGCATGTGTGCATCGAAACAGTTACCAGGTATCTTGCCCAAGTGATACAACTTATGCAGGTAACGGTGTTTGTGAAGGCAAATGGGAACATCAACATTACAGCTCAAGTCAACCTAAAGCTCGAGCAACGCAAAAGTCTGATAATGGTGTTATCTATTACTTCTATGAAAATGAAGCTAAAAACACTGTTTATTATATGTGGAATCATTATTTCGTATTAAACAATGCACCGGCATCAACAACTCACGCAGAGCAGTTTAATTATATCTATGTTGCAGATACTCAAGATGGAAAACCGGATGAAGAACTGACTTGGTCTAATACGGTTCTTCAATACTTCAACATCAAACGTAAGCGCAAACCCTTCCTCATGCATTGTCTTGATGGTTATACGTTAAACGGAACAAGCTGCTATAAAGATGAGGCCTATCCAGCACATGCATATTGCGCCGAAGGTGTTGTCTCAGCTGATCACAAACAATGTGTGATCACACAATCACAGCCGAGTACATTCGATTATCCTATTTATGAATATGAACAGGATGAGTCATCGTTATCTATCGCCGCTTCTAGCTCTGAGCAAGGACGTGCCATACTACAGCTACCCATTGAAGGGACTCAAAGCGAGCTTTATTTCCAGCAGAATCAGTTTAAACTTTTTGGGTTGGAATCTCTGCAAAAGTCAGCACATGTCAAAGTCGATTGGGAAGGCGATTTAAAACAAGTTAGAGTTTCTTTAAAAGATAAAAACGTCTTTTATTATTTTCAAACCGCGCCGTGGGATATGCGTAAAACAGAATACGTCCCGTTTTATGAACAAGAATGGCGCACAAATTATTTACTGACACATGTAGGTATGTGTACCGAAAGTAAAACAACCTATCGCGTAACCTGTCGAAAGCCTTTAAAGCTTGATTATAAAAGATCCAAAGAAGAGACAGGCCTTCCATTTTTGGTCAAAGCATACTCACCTATCAACAGCTATGACTTCAAATACAATGATGACTCGATACTGAGTTACGTCACACAGATTCATGAAAAAGATACGCGTGCAGGCGTTTCAAACCAAACCGAGTTCAGTTATCAACTTGATGCAGAAGGCCTCGCAGAATCTAAGCTCAGCACATTTACTTCTAATCTAAAGTCCATGCAAAGAGAAGAAGTCACTTATGCGATTCAGCCCGAATTTAAAGGTCTGGTCACGGCTTCGAAGCTCTATAGCACTTTACAGGGTAAAGAGTATTTAAGTAAAAGCGAGAAGATGGACTGGATCCTAGGTAAGAATGATAAAGCACTGAAGTATCATCATGTATTGGTCTATTATAACGATCATGAAGTCGCGACCATGACCATTAAAACCACGTACCAATATGATGATCTAAATCGTATTATTGAAAAGAGCGTTTATAAATCCAATCATTTAAATGAAGCGATTGAAGAAGTGGTCTCTTATCAATACCAAGGCGCTTACGTCAGTCAAAAAATTGAGAGTAAAAGCGTTCATAGCTCAGCATTTGAAGGCGGAATCAGTGACTTTTATGAAAAAACATTTACTTATAGTTATGACGACAAAGGTCGCTTGATCGGTCAGACTTCAAAACAAGGTGATCATGAAATTGTTGAGCAGACTCAATACAACGATAAAAACCTACCGACCCTACGTCAAGTCTGGACTAATGGAGAAAAAACATTAGAAGAACAACTCATTTATGAGGGAGCACGCGTATCACGTCGTTGCGAAAATAATGTCTGTATCGATTACACCTACGAAATAGGTGAAGAAACTATCACAGAAAAATCTTTCTATAAAGGCATGTTATTTGAGAAAACGGTCTCTGAAGGTACATTCCCTATTTCTAAAACCATTCGTGGCGTTACTAAAAATACACGTAACTATGCTGTAGATAAAGTGCCACAAAATTTACAAGCTTGGCTCGGCGCATGTCCTGCTGATACCAAGATGTTTTCTTATATCGATCAGCCTCAGGAAGCGATTTGTACGACAGAAGATGGACGTTACTCAGTCAAAAAAAGCTTGAATGATCGCTTTATTATCAGTGGTGAGCAGGAAATCAATCCTACAACCAAGCATATCTATCAACCACATTTTCTAGGTGAATCCAATATCACTTATATTGTGGAACAAAAACAAGATGTAGATGAAGTACAAATTCAAAAAACAGGAGATTTTGGTACAGTTGACGTGGATACCGCTCAGGTATTTGATACACATATTGCTCATGTAAACCGCTTAGGTGATCGCATTGCCGAGTATACAGATATTGCTGGCAACCCTTATCGTATTATCGACGAAAATGATCAAGAGATCCGTCTCTATTATGATATCCATGGCAATATCACTAAAAGTATCTTAAACAAGGATCCGAAAACAGCGATTCGCTACACGTATAACGATGCAGGTCAAAAAACATCTGTTATCGATCCTATTAAAGGCAAATGGAATTATCGCTATAATGCTCGCGGCATGATCAGCTGGCAAAAAGACGCTAACGGTGATGAAACATACTTTAGTTATGATCGCGTTGGACGCCTTGAAGTCATGTCTACGCCTTATAAAACCTTATGTTATAGCTATCCAAAAGAGCTTCCTTCTTCCACACCACAAAGTATTACTCAGGTCCGCGGTCGACATGCTTCATGCTCTGGAAAAGAAGCCCAATACAAAGAAAGTCGTCAATTTAGTTGGCCACAAGGCTGGATAACTCAAAGTACAATACAGATGCCAGATGGAAAAACTTATGTCACGCGTTATGAGTATGACAAAGCAGGTCACCTTATCACTCAGCATTTACCGACTGCTTTAAATCATCAAGTTTCCTTAGCGGTTGATTATAAAAATGGTGTCGCTTACCGTTGGCGCAATGCTAAAACACATAAAGTCTACAAGACTATCATTGAAGAGGACGCCGCAGGACGTGTTAAAGAAATCGTTCTGGGTAACGGTATTCGTGAGTTCTACACCTACAGTGAAGAGCACGATGTGTTAACTTCGATTCATGCATCCAGAGACGGTATGAATTTTTATCATTTTGATTTTGTCTATGATGAATCTAGCCGTCTGACTGAACGCAAAAGAACTTTTTATTATCGTAGTAGCGCAGCTACATCCATCACAGATGCTTATGTTTATCAAGGTCGTTACTTAACACAACACACTATTACCCAGCTTTGTGTCAATGATTTATGTAAAGAGGTATCCGATGCCGATCACATTGAACATACCTCCGATTATACGTTCGATACCTACGGCAATCTGACTTCAAAAACAGGTGTGGGTGATTACATCTATGATACAGATAAGCCTAACCAGCTTGTGCAGATTGATGGCGAAATGGGTGAGCAACGCTTCTTTATCTATGATGCCAATGGCAATATGCTTTCAGATGGTATCCGAGATTTTAAATATGAAATGAATCAGTTGGTCGAAGTCTCTTATCAAGGTCAAAACACAATTGATAAAGATCAAACACGCTTTATTTATGGTGCCGATGGTCAAAGATTGGTACGAGTTGATAAACGTTTTGATGCTGAAAAAAATAAGTATGTTGAGAAGCGCACTCGTTATGTAGGTGCTTATAGCTACCGAACTTCGTCTGATGGACCTGCGCAAGAAAGTTATGCCGGTGATGGTTTCAGCTTGTCCTGTCAGGAAGATCAAGCCTGTGAAGTGACTTACGTTCATACGGATCGACTTGAAAACCAATTCATGCTCACCAATGAAAACGGAGACATCCTATCACAAACTTTTATTGATCCTTATGGCGCAACGCACAAAGTTCTACTGCCTGAAACAGCATCAGGAGTTTTCTTAAGCCACATCAGCTCGAATAGTTTTGGGCAAGAAGGTATTGAAGGCTTTGATCTCACGCATATGAATGGTCGGATCTACGACCCTATTCTAGGCCGTTTTTTACAAGCCGATCCACATGTTGATGGTATCAAGCAAATCATCGGATATAACCGTTATGCTTATATGCATAATGATCCTGTAAATGGTGTTGATCCGACTGGATACCTCTTTGGCTTTGTTAAAAAGATTTTCCGAAAAGCTAAGAAAGTTGTTAAGAAAGCTAGTCGATTTATCGGAGGTGTCGTTAAGAAAGTTTGGCACGCCGCCAAAAAATTTGTAAAAAAAGTGGTGGTGAATGTAGCCCGTGTAGTTGGAAAAGTTGTGCAGGAGGTCGCACAAGTTGTCTACAAAGCAGGGAAAGTAGCTTTTAATATCGCCAAAGAAGCCGCACGAGTGACCATTAATACTGTGGCTCGTGTAGGCGAAGCTGTGGTTCATGTTGCCAAAAAGAGCTTTGAAGTGGTCAAAAAGGTCGCTCAAAAGGTCATTGATATCCATATGAAAATGATTGACTATGTCCATCATGTAGCAGTTGAAATTACTAAGCCTTTTCGAGAAATGGTGATTGCAATTACGCCCTTCGACTTTCTCAAAGATATAATGAAATCCATTGATGGCTTAGTCACAACCCCGCCATCGCAACTCATTAAAATTGCAATTGAAAATCCTGAGCTTGTGCTCGGTATTGCTGCCGCTGCGTACTTAGGCCCGATTGCTTTTCAATACTTCGCAGGTCTCATGTTTCCTGCCGCGACTGCAGCGGCAACAGCAGCAAGCACAACCATTGCAGCACAGTTGTCCGTAGCACAAATGGCAGCGGTTTCTGCAGCCACAGGTGCAGTAACAGGTGCAACCTCGCATCTTATTATGAACAAAGGACGTATTAAAAATATCCATAAGTCTATGCTGACCGGTGCAGCAGGAGGAGCCATTGCAGGTTCAGTTGCTCATGGTTTATATGGTTTAGATTCTTCCACTCCATTGTATCAGCAAGATTTTTCTCGTGTTGCAGGAAGCACCTTAACCAAAGCATTAGCCAATGCAGCCGTTTCTAAAGTGGTTTACGGTGATGATGTCGATTTTGATAAATCTTTTCTTGCCAGCACTGTTACAGGGCTGATGAATGTTGGTGTTGGCTCCCTTGAACTGGGTGATACTGCAAGTATTGCTTTAGGTGGAGCAGTAAGCGGCTTAGTTTCGACAGAAATCTACGGTGGTGATTTTAATGAAAACTTTATGCGAGGCTTCATGAACGGTTATACCGATATGTATTTTAATGATTTAGCAGGTGATGTTGTATCTCAGTGGGATGAGTTAAGTGAATCCATAGGTAACCTTTCAACAGGTGAAAAGTTAAGTATGGCTGTTGATAATATCCCAATTGTAGGCAACATTAAATCCATAGTCGAGATAACGACAGGCTATGACGTGATTGCCATGAAAAAGATCAGTGATCAAGATAGAAAAATTGCAGCAGCGACAATGTTAATTCCTGGACCTGCAAAAACAGCAGCTAAACTAGCTGCTAGAGTCAAAAAGTTAAAGATTTTAAAAGCAAAAAGCCAACTTAAAAAAGTTGATCAAACACCTACAACCTCATGCTTCATAGGTAAAACGTTGGTGCATACCTTATTCGGTCACAAAAAGATACAAGACATAGAGCTTGGTCAGTTTACTTACGCACCGATGTACGCACATTAATCAATACAAGGCGCACTCAAACATTGAGCTGCGCCTTTTTTTAAGGATGAATTTATGAAAATACGCTCGATATTTAAATACATCATGCTTTTGTTTTTTGCATGGTCTATTTCATGTTTTTCAACCGCTGAAACGGTTCAGCTACCTCAAGCCACACCAACACAAATTGCCTTAGATCAAGAAGCGATTACACCTGAAACATGGCGCCACATTTCAATGGAAATGCAAGGACCCGACTCCATCATTCATATTGATTTGTTGCGTCCTATTTGGTGGATAGAACAAACAGGCGCAGTAGTAGGTGAAAGTATTGATCTTTCTATGCCTGAAATGGGTGTGAAGGGTTCAGCTAAAGTCTTAGCCATTATGCCGACGAAGGCGGATTCCAGAAAAAACACCGACACACGCTATAAACCTGTTACAGGTAAGTTTGTTCACGATAACGCTGAAGTCATTAATCTCTACTTCACGCATCAAGAAACTGAACCTTTAGGCGTAACGCCTAATCACTTGCTTTGGTCTGTTACCCACGGTGGATGGATGCATGCAGGTGACTTAAAAATCGGTGATACCGTTCAAACCAAAAGCGGCACCGAAAAGCTCACTAAAAAAGAAAAAAAACCAGGCCTTCACACCGTCTATAACCTTGAAGTCCATCAATCCCACACGTATTATGTATCTAACATTGGTGTGCTGGCGCATAATGATAAGCCTATCCCAAAGGTTGATATAACTTTAAGGGAACCACATAAAATTTTATTTATTCAAGACAGCATTAAAAGTAGTTTTAAAAATGGGACATCCATTGATGATATGATTAATGGATTAAAATCCGGTAAATTAACAGCAAATGATATACCAGCTATTCGCATTTTTGAACGTAATGGAAAGATGTACACGCTTGACCACAGAAGGTTAAAAGCGTTTCAAGATGCAAATGTAAAAATAAGGACAAAAGTAGTTCAAATAGATCGAAAGTTAAAAAATGAATTAGAAAGAAAAAGTTCTACCAAAGGTGATGGCTCAACAATTAAAGTACGTGGAAGAAAAGAATGAAATTTAAAACCATTTATGAAAATAATGAAGTTTCTACAAAGGAAGACTTTATTGATTTTCTAGAGTTTATGTCAAAGGACTTTACAGAGAATAAACATGAGTGGGAAAATCATACACTTTGTCATTATCTCGAATCTATTGCTGCATGGGTTCGAGATATGGATGGTGATTATAGTAGCCTTGGTGAAGATGCTTCGAACAATAAGGATATAAACTGGGGTTTAATTGCTGGTCTTTTTTCAGTAGGAAAGATTTATGAGTGAATTTATTTTGTTTTGATTTAGAAAGATCATATTTTCATTCTCTAAAAGTAAAGTACTGCTTTTGAAAGGAAAAAAAAACAAAGAGCAGATACCTTAGATTATATATCTCTAACCTAATCAGCAGATTATGAAGCAATGTCTTCAGGCCTTAATGAAGCATGATATGGTGTGAAAAGGGGCATAATTAGTGTAGTGCTTTTAAAGCCAAAAATGCAGTATTTATGATACAACATACTATTTTCGTGCTTATTTACTGGAAGAAAGGTCTCTGTAGAGCTCTGAATAAGACTCTACAGAGGTTTATAGTGACAAGCTTCAAACGTAGCTTAGACATAGAAAAGGGTTTAAATACCCTTTAGCTAGGTTGATTAAAGCAATTTAAAGCCTATTCTCCAGTCGTCGTTTCTGGATTAAAGAACATTTCTTGTTCATTTCTACAAGTATGTAAGCACAGGAATGAATAGGATAGCTACTCAATTATGCGTATAATAAACACTCCCACGTGCGTGGGAGTAAGCTGCGAAAGCAGCGAACGAAAAAAATATACTCACTTCATATCACAAATCACTTACTCACATGCGTGGGGAAAACAAAGCGAAGTAATCACAAAATTTGTAAACATGAGAAACACCCCCACGTGCGTGGGGAAAACGCAGACAATATGCCCTTGATGTACTCATCTTTGGAAACACCCCCACGTGCGTGGGGAAAACACCAATATATTGTTAATGAGCAATAAAAAAACGCAATATATAGTATCTTATTTTTTAGTTTATATAAAAATAAGACTTTTATAATCGAGTAGAAATCTAGTGGTTTTATATTTCATTGTGATTGCTTTAGAGCAATCTATTTTGATATAAAAGAGGAGATTATTATCAACAAGGAGTACTCATGATAACAAAAAAAAGATGTGCCTTTTCTTTTCTCTCGTTTTTTTCTCCCTTTCTTGTTCAAGCCGATATCATCGGTTATCAATTCCACAGTATTGAATCGCATACGCAGCAAACTATTGAACAGCGTCATTGGGTTGATCCTCAAGCTGTGCTGGATGTGTATTTGGCTGGAGGGTTGGAGCGTTATGTTGAATTAACCTTGTTTAAAGATAAACAAGAGTTGTATCACTATATCAGTCCACTTTTATCTGAGTCTTCAGATATGATTTTTCAAGGTCAAAACTTTTATGGAGCTGTTGCGCAGATTCCAAAAAATAAGTTGGAATCTTGTTTGTGTACGCTGCAATTTAAGTTGCTGGACTCTTCTAAACAAGTCATTCGTCAAACATCAAAACTTATTCGTATCAATACGACATCTCACATTGATAAATCGCCGTTACCACCTGAGATGGTATGGAAGGCTGAGAACTTAAATCGAAAAACTCAAAATGATTTTTTGTTTGCGATTGATGTTTCAGGCTCTATGGATGGTCAAATATATTCTTTGAAAAATTCGATTATTAGTTTTGCAGATAAGCTTTTAAAAGCCGGTGGTGATAACCGGTATGCAGGTTTAGGAGTCAGTGATCCTTTTATTAATGCAAAAGGTAAATTTAACAGTAAGTTTGATTTTTCGAAAGACCAGAACGCTTTCAAAAATTGGGTGGGCGATATCCAGACCACAGGTGGCGACGAGCATCCTTATGTTGCAGCGCGTTGGGGAATTCAAAATATGCAGTGGCGTGAAGATGCGAATCAGTATGTCATTCTTATTTCAGATGAGCCGCCTCATGACGATGCTTCTGTATTGAACGATGCTTTAATGGGGCAAAATGTTTTCATTTTTTCTAGAGATGGCAGTTATGCCGCTGCAGATGCTCAGTTTATTCAGCAAAACTTTACTGACCAAAGTTTGCTTAAAGAAGTCATCGGTAAGCACCGGCCTTTAATTAATCAAATTGAAGTGAAACATGGTCAAATCACGGTACATGTGATTGATGCTTTTATTGGAGAAGATACAACGGGTGTGCATTGGGATGTGGATACGGCGTATCTGGAGTTGAAGAACAAGGACAATCGGCGCTATCAGCTTGGTGTCAGTGCGATACGTTTTATTGATGGTACTTATTACTTAGATTTTGATGCTTTGAATCAAAGTCACTTCATAGATGGCTTATATGAAGTCAAAGTGTTTGTTAAAGATAACTTAAAAAACGAAGTGAATGCTAGGTTAGGCGAGTTTACGATTGATACTACCGCACCAGATGTGACCGTTCTCAAAGAGGGTGATGTGTTCTCTCAAGGCGTGTTACAGCATTTTGAAGATTTAAAGATTCAGGTCACAGATAAGTCCGATATCAAGCAAGCAACCGTGACCGCGGTGATTTCAGGTGGGCCGGAAAAGGTTGCACGTTATCTGGAAACGAAGTTTGAAGATGGTCATTTTAAAGTGTTGCCTCCTGCTTTGTTTCAGTCTAAAGAAGACCTTGATTATCAGTTGAAACTTTCTGTTGCCGATTCCTATGGCAATACCACGCATCAAACGCTTGCACTGACTTACCAGCCTGAAGTGATTCGACCACAAGAGGGAGTTGATAATGCATTACAATTGCCGGCTGTACCTGGGCATTTTAAGTATGCCGATGCGCTTGAGGTGTTACATACTGCACCTATACAGGTTGACGGATTACCTTTAGAAGGTGAGTACACCGTTCAGCTTTTTTCTTCGCCTCAATCTGAAGTGAGTTTGCGAGTCGGTGAGAAAGCTTTAAAGCCCAATGAGTCTATTTCTTTTAAATATAACTTTGATGCACATGGTGGTCGATTCAATATACCGATTTCAGCACATGAAACAGGCAAAGTAGGTTTAGCCAAACTTGTTGCTTTGATTCACGCACCGAATGCGCCAATCATTGAAGCAGATATTCATTTTTGGAATGCAAAAGCACACCTTAATGCTCAATCTTGGCAAGTTCGTCAAGTGATAGACCCTGTTGAAGTACAGGCAACACCGACTCAAGACACCTTGTGCCGATTTACAACGGATGTTGATAAAGCTCGAGCGAGTGACATGATACGTGATCCGGTTTGTTTATTGACATGGAAAAGTATACCCGATGAAGCTGAAGCTTTGGTTAAAGATGCGTTACCGACTTTAAAAGGGCAAGCTTTTAAATTGGGTACGCAGAAAGTCGCTTATACCTTAAGTATTTTTGATTTTGAGGGTCAAAAGATTCAAATAGGTCAGGGTACACATGATTTAAACGTGTTATCGGCGAAAGGGGCCTTAAAGTATACGACGGCTAAGCCCATTGAGAAGGCGCATCATATTGTTGATGCACAAGATATATGGCTCAAACGCTTAGAAGGTTTTGAATGTGCGTTGACGTTGCGTCAAGATGAAGCTTTAGAGCCTGATTCATGTTTGTTGGAGTGGACACATATACCGGATGGTCTGGTGCAGCAGCAAGGTACATCGGAGCCGTTGCTGAAAGGGCATATGATGCGAAAAGGCTTAAATAATATGAATTGGCGTATCAGTACGTTTTCTAAGTCAGGCGCTAAAGTCACGTTGGCTGAACAGCATTATCCGATTCAAGTGGTGGAGCCTGACTCGCCTCAATTAACCGTGATTTCTGATTATCACTGGAAAGATAATATATATTTAGTGCCTTATGATGCATCTTCTGTCGGTGAAGTGCAGGTCAAAGCATTAAAAGCCCCTTTGAATTTAAAGCGCTTTCAAGAAGATAAGCTATTAGACAGTGAGGACTATGCCGGTTTATCTTATGCATATGATGATTTGATGACCATAAGAGCACTTTTAGGTATTGCGGATAAGCCTCTATGGGAGAAGCAAAAGCTGCAAGTTCGTGCACAATATATTGAGTTACCTTCTGTTCAAAGTGAACATGAAGTCACGGTGATACGGGTAACCTCTGAAAATATTGAGCCTGTTTTTGTTGATCCACCTCGTCAGGTTTTAACGACAGAGGATTTATCTGTCACGGTGACCATGAGAAAGCATGGGGAAGATTATCATCCTCAAACTATGGGACAGTGGCAAGTTCGCTTATTGCAAGAAGAAGCCTATCGAGACTATAGCCCTTTGACGGAATTTAAGCCTCTTGAAGCAGGGCAAGTTACATTTGATATAGATGTATCAGAGCGAGCAGGCTCTCATTTATCTATGCTTGCCGAAGCAAAGTTAGTGCATGAGCTTGATGGATATGAACGCCTTGAGCGCTCTCATTATCCGAAGACGGTATTGATTAAAAAAGGCAGTGAGATAACAGGGCAGATAGTCACTAAGTATCCAGCAAGTAGAGCCCCTTATGATGCGCGTCTTTATGTTGATTTAACCGATAATGATGATACTTACTCTTTAGAGCAAGTGTTATGGGAGCAAAGTCATGACCAAGGTCAAACTTGGACTTTGATTGATGATAGGGTTCACATGAGTTTGGCGCAGCGTTTTGAAGCAGGTATGCATCTTGTTCGTGCAACTTTTATGAATAAGTACTCAGGCGCTTCTTATACAACTTCACCTTTGGAGATCCTTGCTTATCCACAGCCTGAAATTTATATAGAAGGTCCTGATATGGACTTTGTTGGTTCTGAAGTTGAATTGACTGCATCTTTAAGCTTACATAAAAAGCCGGTTGAGAATATGGATGACTATGTTATTGAATGGTCAAAAGATGGGGGGAGGACTTATAAGCCTCAAGCATCGATGATAATTTCAAGTCATGAGGCTGAAACTTTAAAAGTTTATGCGCGTGTACGTTCGAGTATGGCGCCTGAAGATGATGATAATGCTTATGATGTTACATCTAAGCGCGTGAGCTTTATTGATGTCAGACCGCCTCAATTATCTATTGAAGCACCTCGGAAGATGGAGTTTGGTCAAGCGTATACGTGGTCGGTTGAGAGCAAAGTACCTTATCGACTTGACTATGATGTGGAAGGTTTCTTTACGTTACCTTCAGGAGAGCAAAAGCATCAGCATGTGTTGCAGTACACACCTACTGAAGCAGATGTACAGAGAACTTATGTCGATTTAAATTTTACGGCTTGGCTCAAGTCTTATCGTACCTTATCTGAAAACCAAGCCAGCCAACGTATTTATGTTTGGAAATATGAATGGCCTGAGTTTAAGCTCTCATTGGAGCAAAATACCGATACCGCACCAGCTTCATTTGACGTGAGAGTGAGACAAAAAGGTTATTCCAATGTAGATGGGTTGCGTGTAGATTGGCGTTTACCTGAAGGTGCCATAGATATTGAGAAAACAGGTTTAAAAAATCGTTCATTTACCATGGATAAGAGTGGTCATTATCAAGTTTCTGCTGTTGTGCGTGATGAGAGGGGGCATGAGACGGTTTTGAACGAAGACTTTGCTTTAAAGGCTGCTGCGCCTTTTCAAATGGGTTTTAAAACGAAATTCTCTAATGAGATGCATTTTGCACCTTTAGAGGTCAAGATTTATCCAGATGTAACGGGTGGTCATCCAAGAGATAGGATTATTGATATTGAAATTTATATTGATGGTGAGCTTTTGGAGCGTCATTATGGTTTTTTAAAGAAAAACTTTGATGCTGGGGAGCATAGAGTGAAGTTTGTGGCGCACTCTAAAATGGGACATTCGATAGCGCATGAAGAAATAATTCATGTGGTACAGAACCAGGTACCTGTTTGTGAGCCTACTTTGGAAGAACTTGAACGTTATTGGGTCGTTCATCCAAACTGTACAGATAGCGATGGCAAGGTAAGACGTTATCACTGGACTCTTGATGATGAGCCTCCTTTTAAACAGCGTGGCTCACTTGAGTTATCGAAACGGTATTATCCAAATTTACCGCACATTAGTTTTCAAGCTGAAGATGATTTTTATGATAAGTCACAGGTGTATGTGGTGGAGCGTTAGATCATCAAACGCCACCTTGAGAAAGGTGGCGTTTTGGTTGACAGTTCGTTATTTAGATTTTTTATGAGCAGCTAGGTTAAACCAATAGAAAGCTTTCTCTTTGTTCTGTTGAGTTTCTAAGCCTTTTAGATAAAGCCAGCCATCTTTTTCATAGATAGTGTCCGTCTTAATGAGAGGACTTTTTTTGCTTAGAAGTATTATTAGAATGCACATTCACGCAAAAAAGAGACATGGAAAGGATAAAAGCTACTATATATCGGTACATAAAATCTCCGTATTCTGAATATCAAGTTAAGAATGTGTTTCGTGATATTTTTGAATGTATTTTTTGATCATCATGTGATCCTCTACATCGATATAGAGTTTGTTTTTTAAATTTTCGTAATAGGTATCGAGTGTATGGAGTTCTTCGAGCGTGGCTGTTTTAGATACGACATCTCTATCTAATTCTATAAATTGACCATTTACATGAGGCATATGAACACTCCTTATTGCTGTGAGGCTTTGACAGGCATGATTTAACCTTAATAGGTTGGTTTTTGTCAATTTATTTTTGTTTCAGAAGCTGCTCCTGCTCTATTTCGCTGCGCTCAACAAAGCCTAAGGTCTTTGCCCTGCGGGTGACGATCAGGGCTAGGGGAGGGTGTTTGGGGGTGCGTAGAAGTATATGAGGTCTTAGCAGAAGTCTTCATTTTCTTTGATATAGTTGTCTGTCGATCATGAGTGCTTTAAATAAAAAAAGTGTTATTCATCTTCGAAGTTAATTTTATTTTCAACATCGGTCACCGCTTTATCTAAATAACCGTCAATAAGCGCATAAATTACCTTAGTCATAGGAACACGTTCATC
>MDTC01194043.1_pt1 | contig 13855 bp, 30 predicted proteins | sample 811181 | NCBI WGS metagenome assembly MDTC01 (sample SAMN05326644, study PRJNA326480) | marine metagenome | isolation source: seawater | place: Pacific Ocean: North | collected 2011
CCAGAAATTTAATATTTTGGGTATTTTTCTGTTTAAACAGTCTATTTAGTTTTGAAATAAAGTCTTAAGGAGAGAATTACCATGGCTAAAAAATTATTAAGTGAAGCACAAATGCGAAGATTCGCTAAGCTTGCAAACCTTTCACCTATTAGTGAAATGTACCACAAGCGTGATGAAGAAGAGGTTAATGAAGAAGTTAGCGAAGAGGTAGTTCAAGAAGAGGCTGAAGTTACTGAAGGCATGCACGAAGATGAAATGGAAATGCCTGCTGAAGAACCAGAGATGGAAATGCCTGCTGAAGAACCAGAGATGGAAGAAGCTGGCGAGGAAATGGAGCTTACAGATGAAGAAGCACAAGCAATTATTGACCTTGCTGATAAACTTCGTGCTGCAATGTCCCCAGAAGAGCCAGAAATGGAAGCAGAACCAGAAATGGAAGCAGAACCAGAAATGGAAGAGCCAATGATGGAAGCCGAAAAAGAAATAGCTGAAGCTCTTAGTGGTATCAAGTACATCCCTGAACAAAAAGATATTGTTGAAGAAGTTGCTCGCCGAGTTGCTAAGCGTCTTTTGAAAGCAAAGAAAGCGAACGAAGCACTAGCAGAAGCTCTTTCAACAAAAAAATAATTTGACTAACACAACCCATCGTGTTATATTAGAAGGAGAGGTTAACCCTCTCCTTTTTTATTTATTGGAGGAAAGATGATAGAAAATATAAGTTGGTTTATTATTGGAATGGTCGTGTCTCAACTATTTAAATATGTTATGAGTTTAGGTTTGTCCGTCCGCATTTTAAAACAAACACAAAAGAGTTGCGCTGCTCTCTTTGTACTAAGTGAACAAGGCTTGCAACAAGTTTTAGAACTTAAATATATTGAAATGAAAGAAGCAAAAAAATCTGAACAGAACATAATCGCCCAGAGACACATCGATCAAGTGAATTTGGATAGCATCAAAGGCTCAATAATGAGAAACTATGTTAGCACATTTCCGCAATCGTATGCTCATATTATGGACTACACCAGCTGGAAAGAACTGGAGAATTTTGTAATTAAAGAAACCAATAAAGGAGATGCAGAATGAACAAGATAAGTAAAAAAGACAGAAAGAAAAAATCCACCAAAAAGAAAGAGGAAGAGCAAGAAACATCAGAAGAGGTCTCACAAGTAGATCAAGTAGATCCAGTGTCTGCCTTGCTAGATCAGTTGAGCGGTGGCGAGTCCGAACCCAACCCAGAAGCAAGAAGTATAATGTTTGTTGGAGATGTAACTGAAGAAAGAGCGGCAGATTTAATTTCGGCACTACTTGTATTAGCCCAATCAAAGAAGAAGGGGCAAGAGAGAGCAGACGATATTAAATTATATATTTCAACCTACGGAGGCTCTGCTGATGAAATGCTTGGTATATATGATGCTATGGAATATTGTAAACAATTTTGTGATATCCAAACAATTGGTATTGGAAAAGTTATGTCTGCTGGGACTCTTATATTAGCGGCAGGCACTGATGGTAAAAGAAAACTTGGGAAACACGCTCGTATCATGATTCATTCCGTCAATGGTGGTTCTGTTGGAGAGCTCCATAGTCTCGAGAACGAAATGGAACAGATGAAAAACCTACAAGATATGTATATACAATGTTTATCTAATGAAACAAAAATGACGAAAAGACAGATTCAAAAACTAATTAATAGAAAGGTAAATGTTTACCTATCAGCAGAAGAGGCAATCGAAAAAGGACTTGCCGACGAGGTATTATAGTGAGTATTGATGATAAAATATTCTACAACGAAGGCTCCGCAGCTAAGTTGGGCTGGACACCCGACTGGTTTGGATGTACCAAGCACGGAGAAAAATTAGTGGCCGCAATCGAGAAATTCCAAAAGGAATGTAAGGTTACCGCAGACGGCCTATGTGGTCCAACAACATATCGCAGGATATACAACGAACGTTTAGCTAACCTTGACGACTATGCTCCTCGAGGACACAAAAACAACACTGAGTCTTTCATTATATATAATTCAGATTATATCCCTATTGATTGGCCAAAGGTAAAATTGTTCTTTGAAGGAGACGGACTTCGCTTACGCAAAGGCTTTAAGAAAATGAAGCACAAGCGTGATCCAAAGTTCTTTGTTTGTCATTGGGACGTATGTTTATCTTCAGAGAGTTGCCACCGTGTGCTCGAGAAGAGAGGGATATCTGTTCACTTCGCCATCGACAATGACGGGACTATCTATCAATTTATGGATATGAACGATGTTGCTTGGCATGCCGGAGGAAAGACTTGGAATGATCGTTCCGTTGGCGTTGAGATTGCAAATGCATATTATCCAAAGTATCAATCGTGGTATGAGAAGAGGGACTTCGGTCCTCGACCGATTATCACAGATGCAACGGTTCACGGCAAAACTTTACCACCGCACACAGGCTTCTATCCAGTTCAGATTGAAGCATTAAAAGCTCTCATGAAAGCCGTTCATAAATGCACGGGGATACCCCTTCAAGCACCTCTAGATCGTTCTGGGGGCACTAACACTAAAGTGAGTAAGAAGTGCGCTGAGGGACGCTTTGAAGGCTTTATAAGCCATTATCATTTGACCAAGCGGAAGATCGATTGCGCGGGTTTGGATATAAAAAAATTATTAGAGGATTTATAGGATGAGTAAAGATCTCGATGAGCTAATTAAAAAGATTTTATTAGAGAGAGAGTTTCCCTTTTCACAAGAAGACTTTCAAAACCCAACGTTGTTCAATAAAGTCGCAACCATAAAAGATCCGCAAGATGAATTTAATGAGAAGGATCTCGACTTTGACGAGGCATCGAGAGGAAAAGCTGCCTTAACTCCTAAAAACATAGACATCGTTAAAGCACTAGCATACACTTCTGAATTCCAAGATTCACAAAAGTCTCGAGAATACTTGCAAAAGATAAAAGGCAACTCAACTTCTCCGTTTAAAAAATTCATAGACGATCTTATCGATAGACCTACTTTGGCCAATGAGCCAACTGGAAATTTGTTGGACTTTTATGCTGCTGTTGAGACTGACCCTGCTGTTCCTTCACTGGATGTTCCCCAAAAGGCAACTGAGAGGTCTAAATTTGAAAAAATGAACATAAAGTCCTTATTGCCGGCAGAGACCCTTTCGGTTTTTAATAAATTCTTTGAAGGAACCAAGAGTTCCCAAGGGCGCATTGAAAAACTAATTGAGTACTCTGATGCGTTCGAAGGCGCCTATAGCAATGATGCGGCATCAATTAAACTGCTACAGGCACAAGACCCATCAGACGTCTTGGCTGCTTCAATGGTCTTAAAATACGCTTCGATGTGTATAAAAGAAATTAATTCTATGGAAGCCGGGAAATTTTTTGAGACATTTACTGCACTTTTAATGGGAGGTGTCGTCGTAGGATCGGGCGGTGGAGCAGAAGATGTATTGACGGGTGAAAACCTCAATGTCTACACGAGTCAAAAACTATACAAGGACTTGACTGGAGTAAGCCAAGCAGAAGGTTCTCGAGATGAAAAAGGATCAGGTATTTATGGAGCTACAGATAAACGGATTGTGTATTACCTTATAGGTATTAAAAAGGATACTGAAGATGTGGCTACTTCCAAAAATACTGATATAGCTGCCGTGGACATTTATCTGTGCGGAATCACAAGAAAAGGGGCTCTTGAGAGCGCTCAGTATTTTCTCCGTAGTACCGAAGGAACGGCTCTAACGAAAATACAAGTTACAAACGAGAAGAACCCAAGAGTCCTTCTTGGCGAGGCTATAGACAAATATAAAGAAGAGTGTTACTTGGGGAAGTTAGCGATCGCCGCACCAGATAATCCAGAGGCATTTAGATCTGTGGATGTTCTCTTGAACGAAGTCTTCAAGAATATAAATTCCACAGCGATAAAAGCATTTAGTCAAGCTACAAAAAACATAAACAAAGTGCAAAACAGCACAACGAAGTATGCCACCACATCCAAAGGAATAAAGGTTTCAGAACAAATGAAAGAGGCCGGACAAATTATAACAGGGTACCAAGAGCTAAGACAAAACTTAAAAGATGTTATTAGCGGCTTTACTTTAGGCTCTGCAAAAGGAACAGCCAAGAGTAAATCTGCAGAGCTTGACTCTCTTATCGAATCAATAATCAATAAAAAGTTACTCAAATAACTTGACAAACCTTTTACAAGAGGTTATATTATATATATAAATTCATTGGAGGAATAATGAAGCATTATAATCAAGGGTCTCCCCTCAACCAAAAGATAATCGAGGGAGTTGATATCCTTGCTGATAATGTCGCAACGACGCTCGGTCCTCGAGGTCGCAATGTGGCGCTGTATCACAAAGAACAGAACGTGCCTGTGATCACCAAAGATGGTGTTACCGTTGCTAAGTTCATTACGCTGGAAGATCCATTCCAAAATCTTGGAGCACAAGTTATCAAACAAGCTGCTGAGCAATCTGTTGCTAATGCTGGTGATGGTACAACAACCGCCACGGTATTAGCACGTGCAATACTCAAAGGATCACAACGATACCTTACAGCAGGTGTAAGCCCTGTAGAATTGAAGAGGGGCATCGACAAAGCAGTGGTTGCTGTTACGGAACGACTTGCTGAAATGTCTCGACCCATTCAAACAGAAGAAGATATACGACATATCGCAACGATCTCGGCGAACAATGACTTGGCCATTGGTACGCTCATATCGACAGCCGTTGATAAAGCAGGCAAGGATGGCTCTGTGCTCGTTGAAGAAGCCCGAAGCCAAACTACATCACTTGATCTCATAGAAGGCTTCAGGTTCGATTCTGGGTACGTTAGTAACACCTTTATCAACAATGAAAGAACAGGAACAGTTGATTATGACAACCCTCTAGTTCTTGTTACTGATGAAAAGATTGAGCATATCGATCAGGTAATGAAGGTTCTTGAAATTGCAGCAAGAGACAATCGACCCTTGCTTCTTATTGCTAATGATATTGAAGGCCAAGCTCTTGCTGCTTTGATTGCAAACGCAGTTCGTGGTACAATGAAGGTTTGCGCAGTCAAGGCACCGAAGTACGGAGAAGAAAGAAGAAATATCATGAAAGATCTTTGTTCCTCTGTTGGTGCTAGGTTCATCACTAGAGAGAATGGCCTTGTCCTTAAAGAAATCAGTCTTACGGATTTTGGTCAATGCAAGAAAATTAACATCACCAAAGGGTGGACCACAATTGTTGGAGGGCAAGGTAATGGAGAAGAGATTGAAACTAGAATCACCGCTATTAAGAACGAGATACAGCAGACTGAAAGTCTTCCAGAGTGTGAGAGATTGCAAGAGCGAATTACCAGACTGGCTTCTGGGGTTGCAGTCATTAAGGTTGGTGCCGCTACTGAAATCGAAATGATGGAAAAGAAACACCGTATTGATGACGCACTGGAAGCAGTACGCTCAGCCCAAGAAGAAGGTATCATTCCCGGCGGTGGAATTGCCCTTATAAGAGCTACCAATAATTTGACTATAGAAACAGACAACGATGAACAAGCAATGGGCGCAGCAGTAGTCCTGCAGGCCTGTGAAGCACCTCTTAGGCAGATGGCTATTAACGCTGGTGAATCACCGGACATTATTGTAACGAATGTTAAGTTGGAGTCCAACGATACTGGGTATGATTTTTTAAACAGAACCATGGTTAGCACATATGAAAAAGGAATTATTGATCCTTGCAAGGTAACAAAGTGTGCCCTGCAGAATGCTGCGAGTGCAGCAGGGACTTTATTAACAACATCCCATGCAATTGTTGATTGTTAATACTATTTAGTAGGTAGTAAGAGGTTATGTAATATGAGCAACGACGAGATTCAAGATCTTAAGGATGCTATTGTGGATCTATCACATCAGATACAACGTATGGCTGACAAGCAAGACGAAATGCTAGATGATGTAAGAAAGATCAAAGAAGCAATATATAATCCAGATCAGGGTCTCTATGCTCGTGTTCGTGATCTAGAGCAATGGCAAGCCGGTATTTCTAAATTTGTATGGTCATTTGGTCTTGCAATCATCGGGCTGATAATTCAAGCCATTTACACAAACATATTTTAATACTTGGAGGTATTATGAGAGTAAGAATATCATACGGCATGGAGATTGAGGATGTACCCTCGAGAGCCAGCGAACTTTTATGCGATACCGTAGACAGACTAGAGGAGACATTATCTACTCTTAAAAGGTGTCGTGACGGCGTTGAGGATTGTGATACAGATTTTAAACATATCACTAGCTCTTTAGACAGAGCAAGGCAGTCCCTAGGTGGCGTGGACCAATCAATTCAAGATGTAGAGTACATTCTTGAAGGTCTTAATAATTATTATAACGGAGAGCAAGAAAATGTACCAGATCGGAGACCTACTATGGATACCAGCAGGAACACTACTGAAGAGACCTAGGGTTCTAGGTCGTGACGACCTGTTTTCTAACTTCCACCAAACCAAAGAACCAGAAGTTGCCTTGTTTGTAGGCTATGAGTCACATGATTCTTGCAATATTTTGCTTGACGGTAGAAACTGGTCTGTTGAAACTAGAAGCGTAAAACATAACATTCAGGGGATAACATGTTAATCAGTCTCGTTGAAATTTACAAAACAGGTATGAATAGTCAAACAAGAAAGGTTTACATCAACCCTCAAAGTATAATATATATCAGAGAGGATGTTCAAAAGACAACACTTGAAGAAGCAAAATTTTTAGGTTTTTCAGAATTTTCTAGATTTAGTACAATATTAATAAACGAGGGAGGAAGCAGTAAATCAATAGTTGTTGCACACTCCCCACAAGAAATTCATGAAAAAATTAATTCTTCTAGAACACTGCTCAAAGGCTAACAATGAAATATTTTATTATAATTTGTAAATCAGAATGTTATTACAGTATTATGGCTAAGGCCGAGTTAATTACAGAAGAATTTGATTTTCAATACATTTGTATGGATCATTCACCTGAGTTATTAAATTACTTCAAATCTAATTATTCATGGCGGACTGTTCCCATAATATCTCTCAAGGATACTAGTGATCCTGATTATGAGGAGTTCATAGGAGGATACTCAGATCTTATCAAGTGGCTCGAGCAAGAAGAAAATCAAAGAAAAATTCGACCTGCTGGTGGAGCGTGTAGAATATGACTTTGAAGTTAGTGTTGAATTCACCAATGGTTCGAATTCTTTTTGGATCCCGACACCAAAAGACGAAATCAGCGACCTAGATTGTTATGGAATAATAGATATAGGAGATGACCAGCCTGAATTTGAAAAACTTGTTTCTTTAATTCATGAAATAGGACACGTCTTGTTTCAGGTTAACAATAAACTAACAGAAGACCGTTGGCATAATTTGTTTGAGGAATCGCTCGCTTGGTACCTAGGGTACGATTATGCCTTAAGAAACGGAGTTGAGATAGAACTGAGCGAATACGCATTACGCGTGGAAAAGGCCTTGAAACTATACTCCGGGAGGTAAAGTTGTATAGCACACCATTGAGATCGAGAATAGATAAAAACAGAGTTAGTTACTTACTGTCTCTTTTGATAAACCCAAGCAAAAAGATTAAATTTGCTTATTGCACAGACTTGATTGTTGAGAATTCCTTATATGATGAGAGGAATGAACATTATTATTATGATGATTTGATTCAAGAATTTTGGCTTAACTATAATACGAACAGGAAGCGCCTGTACCATACAGTACTACAGCAACTAAAACTAAACAGAGAGACCATTAACAGCGTTAAGCAGGCCTTGTTTGAGTTAATGCCTATGAATCGTTCATCAATAGTGTTTATATCAAATAATCTATCAGCAAACCATTGTCATAACGATGAGGTGATGAGTGATCCTAGGGATATTGATAGCATCAGAGACCTATTCATGAAGACAAATAAAGTATCTAACCTTGAGCACATATCAAGCTTTAAACCATCAGAAGGTTGTACGGTTTTAGAGTGTACAAAATATAACTCTAATTTACAGCAACTCTATCATTATTTTTCTAAAGTAATAGATGAATGCGAAAGTATATATGTGATCACAGATCACTCTGGGTTTATGAGTAGGTTTACAAATCATATTCACATTAATGATGAATACTATTTATGTTACAACAAGGAGACATCATGAAAATAGACAAGCCATGGGGCCACGAAATTCGTTGGGCAATAAACGACAAATATTTGGGCAAGATCTTAAGGATTGAGCCGGGACAAAAACTCTCAAGACAATATCACGAACAAAAAGATGAAACTATTTATGTTCTTGAAGGGAAACTCGTTCTTGAGCTAGGCTCTGCTGAAACCGAAAAGGATCTTGTTAGGATCATAATGTCCCCGGGAGCATCTAGAAGGATAACTCCTGGTACTATTCATCGGTTTTGCGCACCCTCCGGGGGATGTACCCTAATAGAGGTCTCAACACCAGAGATAGATGATGTGGTAAGATTACACGATGATTACGGGAGAAAGTAAATGTTATTTTTATTATGTATGCTTGGGTTAGCCCAAGAACAAGAGATAGTCCACAAGGACATAATGGTAGCGCCACCGACGATAGATGATGAAGCACTAGAGCAATATGTTCCGTACTTGACTAGCGTCATTGTCGCACAATCGAATACCGACTCTCACTGGGTTAGAAGAACCAACCACGGTGATACTGTTTCAATTCACGATAAATACACCATCAATCTCGCGAGAGATACCGTCTGTGATTATAATGAGCCACTCAAGTGTGGTGTTGAAAATATCCACTGGGTTTTAGTAACAGATATATTTACGGCTGAAAATTTTGCTACTATAATAATGAAGATGTATGGTAATGATGGTAGACTAATTGCAACCACAACCAAATCTTCTTACTCAGTTGAGAAATGTAGAGACCAAACCACAAAAACCACAATTACCCAGAAGACCCCAAGAGGCCAATCACAAACTGAGATAGTCGAGCAGAAGCCAGATAAGTGTGTTTTTTTAAAACCAAAAATCCTTGATAAGGATCTAAAACAGGCGGTCACAATATTGTTTGCTTCCATAAGACCCCTGTAAATTCCGGCACTATAGATGAATTGCTATCCTTTTTGGTTTTGATCTCCCTAGTTACTTATAGAGGGGGGACTCTAAAATGTTCAGAACATTACTTATATTTTTGGTGGCGTGTATACCACCAGCTAACGCTCATTTGGATTTGAGCAAATTTAAAATACCAAAGGTAAAACAGGAATTCAATGACATGTATACCGAGGATATGGATCCCTATGCGCCTCGAGGACTTAAGGTTTCTTATATGTCCTCTGTGGTGATTGGTATATTTGCCGATGGCAGACAGTTAGGTAGCGGATCGGGCAATTATTTCAAAATGGGAAAGCACAGATTTATTCTAACAGCAGCACACGTTGTTGATCAGTCTGAAGTAGACATAGTCATAATGGAAAAAGGCGGATACCAAACTCTGGCGGATGTCGTGTATCACAACCCACATACAGATATAGCCGTTCTGGTTGCGCGGGAAAAATTACACTACACAAAAGCAATACTCTTTCGTCGCGACATAAACAATGAGATGGGAGAAAAAATTTATCACTGCGGCCATCCTGCAAGGGAGGGGTGGCATATATCCGAAGGTATCTTGACAGGCGTTAGAAATGATGTCTTAATGGCCAACACGTTCGCTTGGCCGGGCTCATCTGGTTCTGTTGTTTTTGACGAGGGAGGCAGAGTGATTGGAACTGTTTCGGCTTTAAGAATGGATTCAATCGCCGGTATCTTTCCACAATTCATCGAACACATTGTTTTAGTATCAAATATAAAGATGCTAGATGATTCAACTTTAAAGGCAGCGTTGGGGAATGCTAGAGACTAGCTATCAGACCTCCAGCCCGTTGCCTCTCGGTACCCTTATAAGGGACGGAGAGCGAATAGGTATGATATACAGAGAGATCAAATTAGGAACTTGGACAGACCAACCCCTATTTAATTGGAGAACCAATTATGAAATATATTACGAGGACGGCTCCGTTTGTGTAATGGGAGCAGATACTCTCAAGAGACTGATCAAGAACGGAAGGGTAGAACTCATAGGGGAAGATAATAAATGATCTACTTCTCTGGTACCGACCTACTACCCTCCTACCCTACTCCCCCCTATCGTTGTATCGATGATATAATAATCAGCTTGTGGGTAGAATATTTAGAGATAGAATTCAATTCACCATATGATGAAGTGGTCACATTCCAGAGATTAAAAGTTATTGACGAACTTGTTGGTTACTGGGAAAGAAAACAATACGAGATCTACCTTTATGAATTATCAAAAGGGTGATTTGATTTTAATAAAGAAGCTCGATAATACCAGTTCTACCTGTATTGTTATTGGGTGCTTTACTGGGAGTGAGTATCTTTACTGCTATGGTGTTGAAGATGATAAGTACCGCCTAGTATATTTTAAAGAAGTAGAGTGTATCCTGTCTAAAGGTTTCGCACCCGACTTCCCAGAGAATGATTTCTTCGATCTGGATTATTCCTTTTATGCAGCATGCTACGAGGCATATCAATACTACCCATCATACATAACACCAGATGATGATGAAGATGAGGAAAAATGAGGTCAAAAAATGTCCGATTTTTTGATAAGCCCCGTAATTCGGGGATTGTAGAGCAAAATGCAAAATACTTTACATAACTATGCAAAACCTTGTAAAAAAAATGTAAAGTTTCTCGATTTGCCGCGTAGTTCGGGCTTTGTAGAGATTTTTAACACATTCTCGACGAAAAACTTTACATAACTATGGTTTTGGTTGTAAAAAATTTTACATAACTCCAAAAAACTTTACATAACTATGCAAGTTATGCAAAAATAAAATCACGGTACAATGCCCATGATATGGTAATATAACACGTTCTGAGGTAGTTGTCAAGCAAAATACTTTACATAACTATGGAAACAAAACCCAAAATACTTTACATAACTATGCTAACGTGTAAACAAAATCCTTTTCCTTCTACATGTGCGCGTTCCTTTATATATCAAAGAAATGGAAGCGGTCAAAAAATGTCCGAAAAAGCAACAGAAAGAATTTGACAACTGATCCACAACGGGATACATTATAGTATAACCCAAAGTCAGGAGGACAAAATGAAAAGCATTATACCATTTATATTAGGCATGCTCTTTGGAATAGTATTTCAACATGACATACCAATTATCAACAGCATAGACTTTCAGACTATCCGAGCGGATATAATGAGCGTCTTTCAATCTTATCAAAAGCAGGAGCAACCATGAAAGCAGGATTATTATACAGTTGCCAGTGGAGAACGAACCAGTGGAACTATGACAATAACTCATGGGATCGTGGCTGGGACATGCTTCTATTTATAGGAGAAGAAACAATACACAGAGAAGATGGTGTTGATATACACAACTACCGCTTCCACGATGTAATAAATAACAAAAGCGTCTTGATGGATAAAGGTCTTATCAGGCATTGCAAAGAAATCAAAGGAGATAGCCATGAGCGCGATTAGAAGAATGAACGACGAATTAGAAGCAATTTTGGGTAGACACCCAACAATACATGAACAGATTGACATTCTCATTCTGTCCTTTATAAAGGATCGTGTGCATGAGTTGCAACTAATTTACCAAATGTCTCCCAGTGACGAGATTAAAGAGCAGTATGAACATGCACTTAAGTGCTTGAATGAGATACAAGATCGCAATCCCGAAATCTTTGGAGGATTGGATAGTGATGGAGGCGATAATGAATGACTTTAAGATCGGAGACTTCGTAAGAAGCGACACAGACGACGTTTTCATCGGGCTTGTTATAGGCGATAATGAACTTGGTCATTTCCATGTAGCATGGCATGATGGAGACATTACTTATAGCGAGAACCACAGATCAATGTTTCATCATAAAATGAAGTCGAGCGACTGGACACCTTATCTCTACAAAGCATTTTCGGACATTTTCTGTCCTTGACTTATTCAGTGAACGTGATACATTATAGTATAACCCAAAAACAGGAGGTGTCCAATGAGACACATCAAAGAGTGCCGCCTATGCGGTGACGATTTTAGCCTACGCTGCCCTAAAAAGCGACGAGTGGGCGGTAAAATAAACGAATGTCCTGACTGTGTAGAAGAACTGGGTCTTGAAATCAAGAGCAGAGTTCGTGCCTTCACTACTGGTGATGGTAAAATGTCTGCTATGCAGATCCTACGCTTCGAGAATGAAGATGACGCAGACGCTTACGGTAAGACTTGGGAAGCCAACAGAGGCTGGAACAACCAACGTCGTGGCGGTCTTAACAACGTGGCTTTTTCCAAGGTTGGAGAGAACATCGGCAACTCTAATCATAAGGGGAAAGCATCATGAGCGTAGGTGATTTAGTGAGAAGAGCAGAGACAATCGACCCAAGGGTAGGCATAGTCCAACATACCTTCATGCCTCACCCCGATGGAACACAGTGTTGCGTAGTGCTTTGGCACAATGGAGACACTGGGCATTATTTCGACACATGCTTGGAGGCAATATGAAAGTAGGCGATAAAGTAACAGTAAGAAGATATGGGGAGTATCAGTTTAATGATCCCGTTTACTACGAGGTTATTGACTTGTGGGAAGATAAGATTGTTGATATGTGGTTCAAATTGAAGCACCCCGACATTTCTGGTCATTTCATCGTAAAACTAGAAAGTATTGAAGAGGTGTTCTATGAAAGTAGGTGATTTAGTGAGGCATAAAATTACAAAAGAAACGGGCATCATAACTGAGATTAAAACCCGGAGTGCTTTCGTCAATTGGAGCGACTACACTGGTGTTCGCTTTCGTTGGGCTAGATTAAGCGATTTGGAGGTAATATGCAAGTAGGTGATTTAGTTATGTGGATCGGCAAAGACGAGCATCACGGAGACATAGGTGTGATAGTGAAAGTCCATAAAGCAATGGCTTATATTGATGCAGCGTTTGATGTCCAGTGGTGCGATGGTGTTTTAGGAAGAGAAATCCATTATCTTGAACTTATGGCGGTAGACGATGATCCAGATCGGTGATCTCGTCGAGTTCGTGTGGACTTACAGTCAAACAAAGCATATTGGAATTGTGATCTCTTCCCACATGTACACAGGAAACCGATGGTATCGTGTAAAATGGAACGATGGAGTTATCACCGAAGTTGCCGGGGTCGAATTAAGAAAAATAAAAACGGACAAAAAATGACCTTGACTTTTTCGGTCAAAATGATACATTACTAATATAACCAACAAACAGGAGGTGTCCAATGGGATACAGATCAGACGTTGCAATAGCAATACACAAAGACTTACAAGGTGAGTTCCTCACTTTTCTCAACACAGAACAACTCATGGCTCAAATCTTTGGAGATATGTCTGACTTTCATTTTGACAAGGACTATCTATGCGATGGGCATTGGCTCTTTACAGCCAGCGACATCAAGTGGTATGCTTCTTTTGAAGAATACACAGACATTCAGATGTTTGAGAAGTTTATGGACGCTATGGACAAAAAGTTTAAGCACGAAACACAGTATCGCTTCCTCCGCATCGGCGAAGAGATTGAGGACATAGAGTATCGTGGTGATTGGTGGGAAAGTGAGATCCATGTCAGGCGTGAAATCCAAGTGGGGTATTGATATGAAAGTAGGTGATTTAGTAAGCAATAAGTACAGTGGCATCGGTATCGTCACAGCGTATAATACTGGCGGCTGGTGGGTGACTTACAGCGATGGTCAGATGGGCTTTTGCTGTGAGAGCGACTTGGAGGTGATAAATGAAAGTAGGTGATTTAGTATTATTCGCCAA
>MDTC01100823.1_pt1 | contig 13851 bp, 15 predicted proteins | sample 811181 | NCBI WGS metagenome assembly MDTC01 (sample SAMN05326644, study PRJNA326480) | marine metagenome | isolation source: seawater | place: Pacific Ocean: North | collected 2011
ATTATTTTTTTGTACTAATGAGTATTTTTATGGAAAAAGCAGACCTTATGTTCAAACTTTTATCTGTCAGCACCCGCTATATCAATGGCCCTTATGTTTTGATTTAAAACACGATCCTACCCCTTATTTAGAAATGTCAATTCAGGAATTAACAGCGGCAATGAAGAAACAGCCAAAATTTATAAGGACGGTAAGGCACAATAAACATCCAGTTATTATGAACCCTCTATACGGAGATAAATTTGATGAATACAAAATGATTGGAACGGCAAAACTTCAAGCTAGAGCTCAACTAATCAGAGAAAGCAAAGAATTTGCCCGGAAAATTACCTCAATAAAACGTTCTGAAGTTGAAGAAAAAGAACAGTCTAAATCTCAGGAGGATTTGTATAACGAAGAAAGTATATACGCAAAGTTTACATCGGTCGAGGATAATAAATTAATGCCAGAATTTCATACTGCGGACTGGGATAAAAAGTTATCTGTTATTTCTAAATTCAAAGATGAAAGGCTTCAATACTTTGGTAAAAAACTAATTTATATGGAGAAGCCAGAGATGTTGGATAAAACAGATTACAATATGATTCATAAAGATACAGCAAAAAAACTTTTAAGTACCAATAATGAAAAGTGGAATACTATTCCAAGAACTTACTCAGAAATTGATACATTAAGAGCAAAATTTGAGAAAGAAAGCCAGCCAGAAAAATTGGTTATATTAGATGAAATTAACGCATACGTTGAAGAGCTAGAAAAATTTTACTCTTCTGTCTAGTTGACTTTGAATTAAAAATACTTAATTAAGACATATGGCAACAAAAGCAATTACTGATGAAAGTTTTGAAAAGGACGTTATCAAATCAACCAAACCTACAGTGGTAGATTTCTGGGCTGAATGGTGTGGTCCTTGCAAACAAATTGGTCCTGCGCTAGAAGAAATCTCTGATGAAATGAAAGATCAAGTTATTATTGCTAAACATAATATTGATAATGAACCAAATACTCCTACAAAATATGGAATAAGAGGAATTCCTACTATGTTATTATTCAAAGGTGGAGAACTTAAAGCCACTAAAGTAGGTGCAACTACAAAATCAAATATTATTTCTTGGATTAAAGAAAATATTTAATTTTTATTTAAAATATTTCCAACAGCATAGAGCGAACCAAAACATACTATTAATTTTTTTTCGTTTGAACTGATCTTTTTAATTGCATCGTAAAAACTATCACTCGCTTCTACGTTAAAATTATTTTTTTGTGCTATTTTTTTCAATTTAATAGTCGTTAAAGATCCTTTTTCACTTTTAATAGGGATAGTTATGATTTTTTTGAACACACCTTTAAATTGTTTAATAAATTGATTTGGTTGTTTATTCTTCATCATAGTCCAAATTCCATATTTTGGGAGGTTAAGAGTTCTTAGATAATTAGCTAAATTTTTTGCATCAGTTTGGGCATGCGCTCCATCTAACATAATTTGTTCATTATCATATAATTTTTTTCTTATTTTACCTTTTTTTATATATTGAAACCTGCCTTCAAAACTTATTTTAGGAATTGTTTTTTCAATGATATTTTTATCAATTTTAAGATCTAAAGCTATTTTTATTGAATTACATAAATTCTCAAGCAATCCTTTAGAAAAAATATAGTTAGTATTTATCTTAATTTTAGTACTTTTATCTTGATAATAATAATGATTCTTTTTTTTAACTAATTTCCACGTATTTGAATAAGTAATTTTACTTTTATTTTTTTTTAAGTTTTTTTTAATTTTTTTTAAAACAGAAGGTTTTTGTTTACCTATATAAATATGGGTAAAATGGCTTAAAAATCCCACCTTTTGATAGATAACTTCATCGAGTGTTTTTTTTTTAAGAAAATTTAAGTGTTGTAAATTAATATTAACTATAACTTGAGCCAAAGGGAAATCAAATACATTAGTTGAATCTTTTGCAAAAAGTGCCCCTGCTTCAACAAGGTGGTAGTCTACGTTTTGTTTAGAAGCGTTCAATATATAAATTACTGTAAGAACTTCAAAAATTGTAAGATGAACTTTTAATTTTTTAATTAATTTAATAGAGTCTAAAATTTCCAAGTGGGTCATGTATCGATGACCCATAAAAAAACGTTCTTTAATATCTTTCAAGGAAGGCGAAACATAAGCCGATGCTTTTTGATTGTTTGCTTCAATAAAGTATTTTAATGAGGTTAAAGTACTAAATTTTCCTGTAGATCCTACAAAATTAATAACATTTTTAAGTTTTTTTTCCGGGTGATTTAACTTTTTTAGAACTAACTTAATTCTTTCAAGATTAAAATTAATACTTTTATTAAAAAGTTTGTGATTAGCTAGCTGATTGTAAAGATTGATCGATTGTGACATTAGATGGCTCATTTTTAACCTGAGCCTCTGCTTTTTTCAACAATACATTTAGTAGCGTACCAATTGTAGAATTTAAGTATTTTCTTTCAACAACTAGATCAATACCCCCATGTTCTTTGATATATTCTGCAGTTTGAAATTCTTCAGGTAAAGTTTCTCTTACTGTATCTTGTATAACACGTCTTCCAGCAAATCCTATAGTTGCTTTTGGTTCTGCAATTAAAACATCGCCCAGCATTGCCCAAGATGCTGTGACACCACCTGTAGTCGGGTTTGTTAAAATTACTATGTAAGGAATGTTATTTTTTTTTAACTCATTTACTGCCAAAGCTGTTCTCGACATTTGCATTAAAGCAATAGAGCTTTCCATCATACGTTGACCTCCGGAGCAACTAAAAAATATAAATGGTGCTTTATTTTCTATTGAATATTGCACTCCTGCAATAAATGCCTCTCCAGACGCAGCTCCAAATGATCCTCCTATAAATCTGAAATCTTGGGCACCAACGACTACGTCGACACCTTTTACTTTTCCTTTAGCTATTAATACAGCATCATCTTGTTTAGTTATCTTTCTTGCAGTTTTAAGCCTATCTATATATTTTTTATTATCTTCAAATTTTAAAGGATCGTCTTTAGGAAGAGGAGTTTCCATTATAATGTATTCTTTATTATCAAAAAAAGTATCAAATCTTTCTTTACAAGATAATTTATGATGGGCACCACACTTAGGGCAGCATTTTAGATTTGATTCTAGATCTTCTTTATAAATTAAATTTTTACACCCACAAGTAGTCCAAAGATTTTTCTCTATTTTTGAAGATTTTTTTTCAAATAATGATTTTATTCTCGGCTTTATAAATTTCGTTATCCAGTTCATAAAATTTTATTTTTTAAGTTATACACTAAATTACCTAACTTTATGACAGGATTTTGTCCTTTTTTCAAAGATTCTGCAATTGTTCTGCAAAGCTGGCTACCAACAACTAACCCATCCGCTGATTTAAGCGAAGATATGGTTTTGTTAGTTATACCAAAGCCTATAACTAAATTTTTATTTTTACTAAATTTTTTAATTTTTTCGTAGTTTTGTATAATTTTCTTTGGTGAAACTTTAAGCTTTGCACCTGTTGTAGACAGCATACTAATATAATAAATCATGTCATGAGAACTTCTGATAATCTTCTTCATTCTTTCCATAGAAGTTGTGGGAGACAGAAGCTGAATAAAATTTATAGATTTTTTCTTGCATTTATTAGAAAATTTTATATTTTCTGGCCATGGCAAGTCAACAATTATTAAGCCGTCAACACCAGATAAGGTACAATTTTTTAAAAATTGATTTTCCCCAGCTTGATAAACAAGATTATAGTATCCCATTAATATGATAGGTTTTAAAGGATTAACTTTCTTAAAAGATTTTACTATTTGAAAAACATCTTTTAATTTTATTCCATTTTTTATAGCTCTGTAGGTACTATTTTGAATTTGACTTCCGTCTGCAATAGGAGTGTTAAATGGAAAACCAACTTCTAAAATGTCAGCGTTATTTGAAATAGAATTTAATATTTTTAGTGAATTTTTTTTATTGTTATCGCCAGCAACGGTATATGTAATAAGTGCGGGTCTTTTTTCTTTTTTACATTTTTCAAAAACTGAACTTATTTTAGATTTCATCTTACATAAGCTCCTAATTTTTTCTTTATGATATCTTTATCTTTCAATGAGTCTCCACAACTATTTACAATTATTACTTCTGATTTTTTTAGCTTTGGCGCAATTCGAATTGCCTCAGCAAAAGCGTGGGAGGGTTCTAAAGAGGGAGAAATATTTTCTAATTTAGAAACTAATTCATAAGCTTTTAAAGCCTCTTCATCGGTAGCGGAAGTATACCTTGCTCTTTTTGCATCTTTTAAGAAACAGTGCAAAGGTGAGATACCAGGATAATCAAGACCAGCTGAAATAGATTCAGTTTTACTTATTTGACCTTCATTATCCTGGACAACATATTGAGCTGCGCCATGTAAAATCCCTATTTTTGAATTATTCGTTAATGGAGCAGCATGCAATTTACTATTTTTTGATCCACCTGCCTCAATACCAATAAATTCTGCATTAGTATCCATAAATTCATTCCAAAAACCCATTGCTGAACTTCCTCCACCAACACAATTTAACAGTTTTAATTTTTTTGGTATTTTTCCAAATTCTTCTCTTACTTGATTTATGAGTTCTTTCGAGATCTGTGCAGTGCTCCATGCGCATATCTTTATAAAAATATTTGGACCAACTGTTGATCCAACACACATATGTGTTGTATCACAATTTGAAACCCAATATCTCATACATTCACTTACAGCATCTACAAGTGTTTGACTTCCGGTAGTTACAGAAATAATTTCTGCGCCATTCTTTTTCATAGCCACTACATTAGGGCGCTGTCTTTTAATATCTTTAGCCCCCATAAAAATTTTACATTTAAGACCAAATTTTTTTGCGGCCATAGATAACATTTTACCTGCATAACCAGCACCTGTATCCCCGACAACAAATTTTTTTCCAGCTTTTTTGGCAATTAAACAATGGACTGTTGCATTATAAATTTTATGGGCTCCTCCATTTGCTTCAGAAACTACTTTGGCATAAATTTGTGCTCCTCCAAGATAACTAGTTAAATTCTCTAGTTTTATAAATGGCGTTGGTGCACCCACATAATTTCTAAAATAATAATCTCTTTCATCTAGAAATTTTTTACTTTTTCTTAATTTTATAAATAATTTTGTTAGGTCGTCTATAGGTTTTTTTAAAGTTTCAGGAATAAAGTTTCCACCAAATTTTCCGCCATACATAAAGTTTTTATCATGCTGATCGATAAGAGGAATTCTTTTTTTAATTTTCATAACTAATTTTTTTGATTTCAGTAATAAATTTTTTTATTTTATTTATATCTTTTACTTTATTTGTTTCTAAAGCGCCAGAAACATCCACAATATCTGCCAAATCTACTAGTTCATTTAATTTACTTATTGTTATATTTCCCGCTACCATTTTTTCAATTTTTATTGAAATAGACTTAATCCAATTGTAATCCCAGCTCATACTTTCTTCATATCCTGAGCTATCCCAGAGAATAATATCTGATCCAGATTCAATTTTTTTATAATTGTCTACATCATTTTTTTTTTTAACTTGAATAGTAGTAATTATTTTTTTATTAAACTGTTGTTTAATTCTATAGAGATCTTCATTATTATAATCTCCGTAAAGTTGAAAATAATCTAGATTAAACTTTGAAAAGGTTTCAAGTTCTTTTTCAGTAGGCTTCACTAGGACACCTACAAATTTTGAATTTATCTTATTAATTTGTGTTAGGTTTTGCGCTTTCTTTAATGGAATAAATCGATGGCTTTTAGGGTAATTAAGAATGAAACCACAGTAGTGGACGCCATTGTTTACACAAGTTTCAACCTCTATAGAATTTGATAGACCACAAACTTTTAACTTCATTAATTAATTTAATGATTTTATTAGCTTTTTAATATTATTTTTAATATTGCCATGTGTTATACTTCTGCCAACAACTATAGCAGTCGCACCGTTTTTAAAAGCATCTTTAGGAGACATAACTCTTTTTTGGTCTCCAGGGCTATCACCCTCAAGTCTTATACCAGGAGTAATAATTTCCATACCCTTACAAATTTTTTTTAGTTGTTTTGCCTCATGACCGGAACAAACAATTCCATCAAGGCCTACAGACTTAGCAAGTTTAGCCTGTATTCTTACTAAATCTCTAACAGATCTCGTGTGGCCAACTTGTTTGATGGACGAGTCAGAAAAACTTGTTAAAATTGTAACACCGATTATTTTTAAATTTTTGTTACTTTTTTTTGCTACTTTTTTTATTGATTTTAACATTTGATATCCACCACTTATGTGAACAGTTATGTATGAAATGTTTTTAAGGTCTTTCAATGATTTTATAGCTGATGAACCTGTATTGGGAATATCTTTAATTTTTTTGTCAGCAAATATTTTCTTATTTTTTAATTTGGAAATAAAATTTCTTCCATTTTTACTATAGAAAAACTCTAATCCAAATTTATATCCAATGTCCAATTTATTTGTTTGTGTTTCTGAAATAATTTTTTTGACTTTACCTATTTTTACAGTATCACAAGCAATAAATATCTTTGGTTTTTTCATTTATTTAATGTTTTTTTAAATTTTTTACTTACTCTAAACCTTACTCTATTCTTTTTTGGCACATAAATCAGCTCTCCAGTTTTAGGGTTTCTAGCTGAATAATTTTCTTTGATTTTTTTGACAAAAAAGGTTCCAAAATTTCGCAACTCAACACATTGGTTGTTTTTAAGCGCCTCACCAACACTTTGAAAAAATGTGTCTATTATTGCTACTAATTGATTATTGTTAAGTTTTGAATGTTTTAATTTAAGTTTTTTGATTAGCTCAGGTCGAGACAATTATTTTTCTTCTTTTTTCTTTTTCTTACCGCCTATAGCTTTTTCAAAAATTCCTTTTAAAGTAGCACCTGATTTCGTTGCTCCTTCACCAAACTTAGCTATTAAAGATTTTTCTTCATCTATTTGGGCAGCTTTTACACTTAATTTTATTTTTCGATTTTTAAGGTCTAGTTCTGTAATTTTTGCATCTAAGGCATTTCCCGAAGAGAATACTTCAGGCCTTGCATCTGCAGATTCCTTAGCTAAATCAGCTTTTCTAATGGTTACAATCAATTTTTTATCTTTATCTACTGAAACTTTTACTCCAGTTTTTAAAACTTCATGAATTCTAGTTGTTATTATATCTCCCACTTTTTTATTATTATCTGCGAACCAACTTAATGGATCATAATCAAGAGCTCTTTTACTAAATCTTATTTTATCATCTTTTATTTCTATAATTTTGACGTTGATAATATCATTTTTTTTATATTTTTTAAGATTTTCAATATTTTCATCATATGAAATTTCTTTGTAATGCAGCATTCCGGTTAAAGCAGTGTCTATAAGTTCACCAAAAATTGCTTTATCAGTTACATTGTTTACTTTGATTTTCACTTCATTTCCAACGTTTGACTTTATTTTATCCCACGGATTTTCCAAAGTAGCTTTATAAGATAAAGAAATTCTTTTTGCATCTTTATCAATACTAACAATCTTACATTTAATTTTTTGGGAAACTGAAAGAACTTTATTAGGTTTTATATTTCTATTAGTCCAATCTAATTCTGAATTATGTATTAGGCCTTCAACAGACTCCTCTAGTCTAATAAAACAACCATAATCCATTATTTTTGTAACTTGTCCTTCATATATTTCACCAATTTTAAATTTCTTTTCTATATTTGAATAAGGATCTTCGGTTAAAGCTTTAATAGATGCTGAAACACGATTTGTTTTTGGATCAATTTTAGTTATTTTTACTCTAAGAGGTTGACCGATAGTTACCAAGTCAGATGGTTTTTTTACTCTACCATGACTTAAATCTGAAACGTGTAGAAGAGCATCCACTCCGTTAATATCTAAAAATATACCCCAGTCGGTTGTTGCCTTACAAATAGCTTCTTCTATGATGTCTCCTTCTTTAATATTTTTTAATGCTTCTGCCACCTCAGCATTTTTACTTTTTTCTAGTACAGCTCTTCTTGAAACACAAACGTTACCTCGATTTTTATCTATTCTAGTAGCTATTACTTTCAATGGAGTATTCATTAAATGGTCAACTTTTTTTAAGGGTCTTACATCAATTTGTGATGATGGCATAAAACAAGGCAAGCCTTCAACAGATGTTATAAAACCACCTTTTACTTTTCCAGTTATATAAGCTGTTAGTTCCTCTTGAGTTTCAAAAACTTTTTCCATTTTTTTCCAAGCCTTCATTTTTCTTGCTTTGTCTCTTGATATTATAATCTCACCTTTAAAGCTTTCAATACGTTCCAAGTAAACTTCAATTGCTGAACCTACTTTTAATTTTGACAACTCATCATCATTCTTGAATTCTTCAATTGGAATCATTCCTTCCATTTTTGCTTTGCAATCTACGACAATAAAGTTTTTTGTGATTTCAGTTACAGTTGCTTTGATGATTTCGTTTTCTTTAAGTTTTCTATCTTTAAAATCTTCATCAAGAAGATTTTGGAATTCTTTATGCAAAGGATTCTGTTTTTTTAACTCTTGTTCAGTTGCCATATTTCTTTTTAATAAAATTCTTTACACATTTAGACATTTTAGTCAGCATCGCTTGTTTATTTAATTTACCGGTGTCGATTTCTATCGCATCTCTATGTTTGAGTAAAGGGCTGTTTTTTCTTCTGATGTCATGATTATTTCTTATTCTGAGGGCTTTTTTTACTTCTTTGAGTTTAATCTTATGGTTGTTTTTTTTTAACTCTTTATACCTTCTAAGTGACGCAGTATTTAGATTACATATGAAAAAAAATTTTATACCTGAGTTTGGTAGAATTTTAGAAGAAATATCCCTTCCTTCAATACAGCAATTTGTGTTCTTTTTTGCAAATCTAATCTGAACCTGTTTCAAAATTTTCCTAATTTCGTAAATTTTCGCAATAATAGCGCTATGTGTGGATATTTGTTGAGAGTGTAAATTAATCTTCTCAAGTTTTTTATAATTTAAATTATTAAATTTTTTTTTTAAAAAGGTAATTTTATTTTTTGGTTTATATTTAATAATTAAGAAACTTGCATACCTGTAAAGCAATCCAGATGATAAAAATTTAAGATTATATTTTTTTGCTATCATTTTTGCTCCAGTAGATTTTCCTGTAGCCGCTCCCCCATCACAAGCAATTTGTATTTTTTTATTTTTGTATTTCAAATTTACCTCCTAAAGATTTTATTATTTTTAGAAAAGAAGGTGAAGAGGTATAAACCGTTTCAAAATTTTTGATTTTGCATTTAATACCTGTAATTAGAGATAAAATTAATCCAGACATACAAATTCTATGATCACCTAAATTAGGAATAATTATTTTTTTATTTTTTTTATTAATAAAATTTTTACCATAGATCTTAACATCATTTTTTGAAGCTATACTTTTGATACCGATTTGTTTTAAGATATTTTGCATCTCTTTTACACGGTCGCTTTCTTTATTTGCTAGATCGCCTATACCTTTAAAAATGGATATGCCTGGAGTCAAAGCAGCTATTACAAATAATATTGGATATTCATCTGTAGCTTTAACATAATATTCTTTTTTGGCTTTAATTGGCTTAATTTTATTACTTTTAATAAAAATGTCACCACAGATTTCATTATTAATTTTTTTTATGTTTTTAAAATCAATCGAAGCTCCGTGTTTTTTTAAAAGTTGATAAAAACCAATTCTTGTTGAATTTAAACCAACACTTTTTATTTTAAGCGAAGAATTTTTATTTAATAATGTTAATGCAGCAAAAAAAGCAGCGGAGGACGGATCTCCTGGAATATTTATTTTAATTGAATTTAAATTTTTTTTTCCAAAGACTTGAATAATCTTTTTTTTATCTTTTTTAATCTGAATCGCTTTAGAGTTATTTATCAATATATTTTCAGTGTGATCTCTACTTCTTTCTTTTTCTAAGATTTCTGTAATACCAAATGAATTTAAACCAGCTAATATTGCCGCGCTTTTAATTTGAGCAGATACACCAGCTTTATAATTTATGCCTACTGGCAAATCAGTTGAAATAAGTTTTAAAGGAAAATTAAATTTATTTTTTGGTTTAAATTCTGCTCCAAATTTTGACATTAAATCAATTAATGTTTTCATGTTTCTTTTATTTAAGGAATGATCTCCTTGAATTTTAACTTCTAAGTTGGGTGTTGTAGACATTATTCCAACTAAAAGCCTGGCTAGTGTCCCAGAATTTCCAAAATTTAATTTTAAGTTTTTTTTTGCAGAGAGCGACCCTAAGCCTTTTCCATATATTGAATAAGATTTAGATCCTTTTTTTTTGATTGTAACATTTAGCTTTCTTAAACAATTGATCGTAGAATATACATCTTCCGACTCTAAAACGTTACTGACTTTAGATATATTTTGACTGATTGCTCCTATTAAAAAACTTCTAATTGATATTGATTTATCCGGGTCAACTTCAATTGTTTTTTTGAAAGGCTTTATTGTGTAGTCAATATTTAAAGAAAAGCTTTTTGTTAACATTAATTCTATTGAAATTGAGATCCAAAATAATGCTGTATAGCCTTAGAAGACTTTAATATTTCTCTAGATGTTCCTTCTGCGATTACTGTATGTTCACCAAGAACATAGCTCCTGTCAGTTATATCAAATAGGTTTTTAACGTTATGATCTGTAACAAGTATTGCTGTACCGCTAGCTTGAATTTTTAGAATATATTTTTGAATATCCTGAATTACGAGTGGATCTAAGGCAGCAAGTGGCTCATCTAATAAAACTATTTTTGGTTTATTAATCATCACTCTTGCCATCATTAGTCTTCTTATCTCTCCGCCTGATAATACCGAAGCGTTCAGTGACCGTAGGTGTTGAAGATTAAATTCATCAAGCAGTTTTTCAGTAATTGCTTTTTGAACATCTACACCTTTTAAACTTATTTGTGCAATTCCTAATATATTGTCGTAAACACTCATATTAAAAACGCTTCGTTGTTGAGGGAGATACCCAAGACCTTCTTTAGCTCTTAAATGAATTGGAATATTTTCAATAGATTTATTATTTAAGAAAATTTTTCCACCCTCTATATTTTGTTCTCCAATGCACATTGAAAATAATGTAGTTTTTCCACAACCATTAGGCCCTAAAACACCTACACACTCACCAGGATGAACTTTTAGAGAAAGTTTCTTTAAAATTGGTCTTCCGTCATAAGATTTACTAACATCTTTGACTTCAAATATTGGCCGATCTTTTTTAAATTTTAAAATTCTAAAACCTTTTTTCATTTAAATTTACATTAGCATTTATTTTACCATCATTGAAAGAGGTAATATTTAATTCTTCTTTTGTTATATCAAATTGTAATTTATCTGCAACGAGGTTTCCTTTTATATCATTTATTCTAACTTTTTCATAAATACTTAAAAAACTTTCAGAGTTAGAATATTCAGCTCTTTCCGCAAATAATTCACTAGCTTGATACTTGGCATTAACATTATTTTCAAATTTCATATCTAGTGTTTTATTGTTGTATACACCCTTATTAGAGGAAACATATAATATAGTATCATCTTTAAAATAAAAAACTGCATTAACTCCTTTCATATAAACTTTTTCCGGAAAAAGATTATCAAGGTAAGCTTCCTTAGATTTAAGCAAGTATCTATTTCCAGTTAAATCTAATCCAGTGTATTCTACATCAAAAAAAATATCTCCTTTTTGCGATTTGTCATTTAATACATTTTTTTGAATTTTCTCTTTAGTGGTCTTCGAGATAATCTGTTCTTCACGATTTTGATTTTTTCCGTAGTAAGTAATGTATATGATTATAATTCCAAATATTAATAGAGTAAGCTGTATAATCCTTAATTTTTTTTTTCTCTCAATCATTTAAGACCATATTTTAAAAGAAAATGAATGTGTATTATCCCTTTTAATTTAATTCTTTTATTTCGATAAAGTTTATCATTGGAAGCTATAAGTAAACTAGTAATTTTTCTTTCATTCATGATCGAAAGAGCTTTACTGGCTGGCATATTCTCATTAACGACCAAAGGATCTTTTGTCATAAATTTTTGCAAGTTACTTTTTTTTGAAACAGATTTTATTTCCCTTCTTAAGTCACCATCTGTAACCAAGCCAACGATGTATTTATTTTTTAAAACAACCACAATTCCTAATTTTTTTTGATTCATTACTTTAATTGCATCACTTAAATTTTTATTGAAACTGATGATAGGTAATTTACTTCCGGTTACCATTATGTCTTTTGCTAATAGCAATGAGCCGCCAATATTTCCACCAGGATGAAAGACTTTAAATTTTTCCTTTGAAAATTTTCTTTTTGACATAACAGTAGTTGCCAAACAATCTCCTAATAGCAAAGTAATTGATGTACTTGAAGTCGGAACCATTCCAGTAGGGTCAGACTCTTTTACTTTAGGCAGTAAAAGTTTTATGTCGCTACATTTTAAAAGCAAACTATCAGCCTTAGAAGCTACTCCAATTATTTTTATTCTAAAACGATTCGCATATTTCAACATATTCGTTAATTCAGATGTATTTCCAGAATAGGAAAAGACAATTAATATATCTTTTCTCTCGATTTGACCCATATCTCCATGCAAGGCTTGAGCTGGATCACAAAAAAAACTTGGAATTCCTACACTTGAAAAAGTTGCGCTAATTTTCCTAGCTATAATTCCTGATTTTCCGATTCCTGCACAAATAACTTTTCCTTTACAATTTAGTATTAAATCAACTGCCTGAATGAAAGAACCAGTAAAAATTTTTTTTATTTTTCTTAGTTCACTAATTTGCAAATTTGCTGCTTTATTTGCTAAGCTTATATAATCTTTTTTATTCATTTTAATGTTCAAAAATATCAAACTTAAAACCACTTTGATCAAGTTCAATTCTTGTATTTAAAAAAGCAATACAGCTTTTAAACAATTCCATTCTATTTTCTCTAATTAACATTTTTTCTAATTCCGATTTAATTTTGTGCAGATATATTACGTCGTTAGCAGCGTATTCTAATTGTTTTTCAGAAAGCTCATCTATATCTTTATTCCAATCACTACTTCCTTGGCGCTTATCTAAAGATTTATTACAAAATTCTTGCACTAAATTTTTTAAGCCATGTGAGTCAGTATAAGTTCTGACAATTTTGGACGCTATTTTAGTATCAAATATATTTTTCAATTTACACTTTAAAAAAAATTCCAGCGCACTTTTATCAAATCTGAAGAAATGACCTATTTTTAAAATTTTTTCATTTTCTAATACTGAAACTAAGTTTGGAGCTTTATAAGTTTTTTTATTAGGTTGAATGATATAGGTATTTCCTTTTTCATCACAAATTTGAATTAAACTTAACTTATCCCTCTCTGGAATTTGCAATCCAGTAGCTTCCGTATCTATAGCTATGCTATTTTTAAACGAATTAGCTATGTCTGTAGTAATGTCCTCTTTTAACTTAATTATTTTCATATATAAGTGTCTTAAATACCATGAATAATAAAATTATTACAATATTAGGTTCTGGATTCATAAATCGTTATCTTGTTCGAAATTTGACTAGGAAGAACTATAGATGCATTATTTCTACAAGAAAACCCTTTCAAAAGGGCTATTTAAAGACTCAGGCGACTCCAGGAGCCATTGAACTACTTGAGTGGAACCCGAATAACTTTTCAGAACTTAAAGAAGCTATTAAAAATTCAGATATTGTCATCAATTTAATTGGTATTCTTTATGAAACGAGAAAACAAAAATTTTATAACATTCACGCAAATATACC
>MDTC01053968.1_pt1 | contig 13850 bp, 10 predicted proteins | sample 811181 | NCBI WGS metagenome assembly MDTC01 (sample SAMN05326644, study PRJNA326480) | marine metagenome | isolation source: seawater | place: Pacific Ocean: North | collected 2011
GCTGAATAATTGTCAACGAGCTCGTCATTAAAAACAATACTACCCGGATTACTTGTAACAAAATAAACGAGATTATATTTCTTATAAAAAATTGGATTACTCCAAACTCTGGCTGTGTTTCCAAGTCTAGTTTGCCACTTAATTTTTTCTAAATTCTTTTCATGGCATTGGGTGTCGCCACGACTTCCTATAATTATGTAGCATTCATTAGTTACAATTGGCGAAACTACTGATGGGATAGTATCTACAGAATTTAGAATTTCTCCAGTTTGAGCGTCTAGTACAAATAATTTTTGACTAGCTGTAATAATTATTTCGCCGTTAATTTCGTCAATAGTGAAACCTCTTCGCCCAGCATTATTTCCAAGAAATGTTTTAAAAAGGAGTTTTCCATTATTTTTTTCTAATGCATATAAACTTCCTAGGCCATCAATAAAGAATAATTTACCAAGATATTCTTTAGGCTGTGACTGAACTGTATTTAATGGATCAGAATAATTAAGTTCAAATTCCCATATCTTTTCAAATTGAGTAGCAGCAGAAATTGAGACTGCGAAAAAAAAATTAAATGAAATTAAGCTGAAAATTGCTAAGGTAAATTTTTTCATATCAACATGATATCTTAATTAAAATTTAACTTAAACTATTTCCATTTTTGAGTTCGTTAATACATATCCAAGAGAATAAGCATATATGTTGAACCTTCATATTATCCGAAAAAAAACATAAGCTTCTTACTTATTTGCATATGATTGATAACATTAAAAATAATAAGAATGTATAATCACATAGCAATCAAAATAAAAATTCTTTTATATAGGAATGCTAAAAAAATGACAAATAAAAAATATCTAATCAAGGTGAAAAAATGAATGATTTTATTAGAGTTCCATATGGCTCAACTGTTCATGACGAAGAAGAGATAAATGCAGTTGTTGAAGTCTTGAGAACAACAACTCAAATGTCTAAAAATGTTCGAGAATTTGAAGCTAAGGTTGCACAAAAGTATGAACATGACTATGGAGTAATGGTAAATTCAGGCTCTTCAGCACTTTATTTGTCTATTGAGGCGCTTAATCTTCCCAAAGGCTCTCAAGTTATTACACCCGCATTAACTTTTGGAACAACTGTGGCTTGTATTGTAAATAGTGGGTTAGTTCCTGTATTTGTTGACGTCAAAGAAGATACCTATTGCATCGATGAAACAAAAATAGAAGAGAAAATTAATGAAAATACATCAGCAATAGTAGCTCCTGATTTAATGGGAAATATATGCGAGTGGCCAATAATTAGAAAACTCGCCGATCAAAATAATATAAAGATACTTGTAGATTCAGCAGATACTATTGGAGCAACGTATGAAGGTGTCTCAACTGGAAGCTTTGCTGATGTTGCAATAACAAGTTTTTATGGGTCGCATATTATTAATGGTGCAGGGAATGGAGGAATGATTGTCACCTCAGATAAATCAATAGCAGATAAATGCAGCCTTTTAAGATCATGGGGACGAAGTTCATCTTTGTTTGTAGAAAGCGAAGCAATAGAAAATAGATTTAATGTAAAGTTAGAGGGTATTCAATATGATGCAAAATTTGTTTTTGAAGAACTTGGATATCAGCTCGAGCCATCTGAAATAAGTGCAGCTTTTGCATTAGTCCAATTCAATAAACTAGAAAAGAATATGGAACTTAGAAATAAACACTTTGATTCACATCTACAATTTTTATCTAAATACTCTCAATTTTTTTCGCTACCAAAGCAAAATCCAAAAGCATATACATGTTGGCTCGCATTCCCCATGATTATCAAAGAGACAGCTCCATTTAATAGAACAGATATGCAGATTTTTCTTGAAAAGAGAAATATTCAAACGAGAGTAGTATTTACCGGAAATGTACTCCGCCAACCAATGATGAAAAATGTTGAGTATGTCGGTGAGGCAGATGATTTTGTTAATGCTGATAGGGTTATGAAACAAGGGATTTTATTAGCTTGTCATCATGGCCTTGATGATGAAATGATTAATCATCTATATCAAAGTATTGATATGTTTATTGAACAATACGAATAGAATATTTATAAATGTCCATCAAAAGAATTAATTTAGATATTTATTGATTTGTTTGATAGTAAAATCATAAATATCATCTTCTGAGTAGAATTTTTTAAACCACAAAGCTGTTTCTTTAATAGTATTATCAATATCCATTAGAGGCTCCCAATTTAAAATTTTCTTTGCTTTAGTGGAGTCTAATCTCAATGTTTTTGATTCAGGTAAATTTTCGTTATCATCTAGAATTACTTTAGAATTACAGGAATTCCAATTAGATATAAATTTTTGGGTTAGTATCTCAACAGTAATTTCATTTTCTTCAAGTGGACCAAAATTAAATGATTCGAATACCTCTTCTTTTTCTTGATTATATACTCCTAATTTCAAATACCCATTTACCACATCAATCACATGCTGCCAAGGTCTAATAGCCATTGGACTTCTAATTACTATATCTTCTTTCTTTTGAATAGATTCAACAATATCAGTAATTATTCTATCTTTTGCCCAATCACCACCTCCTAATATATTTCCAGCTCTAGCAGTACACAGTTTCAAACCATTAAATGATAGAGCATATGATTTTGTTAATATTTCTGTACATGCTTTTGATGCGCTATATGGATCTTTGCCTCCCATTGGATCTGACTCAATGAACCTATTTCCGTATTCATTATTTTCATAACATTTATCAGTTGTTATACATACAAGGTTTATATTTGCATCTAAAGCTTTGCAAGATTCAAGAACATTTAAAGTACCAATGACATTTGTTTGAAAAGTATCTATAGTTTTTATATAACTTTCTCTTACAAGGGGTTGAGCTGCCAAATGAAAAACAATATCTGGTGATATTTCATTTATGGCTATAGATAATTTCTTATAATCACAAATATCGATGTATTTTTGTTTTATTTTTTCTTCAAGATTCAATATTTTAAAAATACTTGGCGAAGTGTTAGGTTCAAGACTAATGCCGTAAATAGACGCACCCATCTGTTGTAAAGTTATAGCAAGCCAAGAACCAACAAAACCAGACGAACCTGTGATAAGTATTTTTTTATTTTTATAGAATTGTTGCAAAATATCTCTAACTATTTTTTTAAGTCATCGAACTATGTAGATTAATATTTATTAATTTACTTTGATGCCTTGGTTATTATTTAGTATTCATATTATATCTGATTCTATATGTCGACCACATATTTTCTTATTCTAATTAAATTTATTTATAACTCAATTTTATTCCCAATATTTGGCACTAAACATTAAAAGGTTTATTAGCTCTCAAGATAGATAGATTATAAATACCTTATCGAATAATAAACCAATGGGTCCCACTTAAAATTAAAAATACATTTTTAAAAAACTAATATACAATTCATTTTAGTATGTATGGCTGGATGGCAGAGTGGTTATGCAGCGGCCTGCAAAGCCGTTTACGCCGGTTCGATTCCGGCTTCAGCCTCCAATAATTTTTTGAAGCTAATTATTAATAAAGAGTTATAATTAAGATCTATAAAATATATATAAGGGAGATTATTATATAAACTAGCCCGAGTGGTGGAATTGGTAGACACAAGGGACTTAAAATCCCTCGATAGAAATATCGTGCCGGTTCAAGTCCGGCCTCGGGTACCACTGATTGATGCAAAAAATTAACTCATTACTTTTCACTTCTTTTTAATAGAGTTGTACGTAAGATTTATACTGAATATGTAATTCGTACTCAAAAACAAAAAATTATTAATCAAAGACTACAAAACCATACTTTATTTTTATTTATTTTCGATAAATTTAGTAATTTTTTGCAAAATGCAATTTTAAAAAAAAGACAAGTTGAATACGAATAACTGTATAATCAAGTCATGGAAAATAATTTAAAAACAAATCCGTTGAATACTGATGATGAAATAGATCTAATACACCTATTAAAAGTTCTATGGAAAGGTAAACGGCTTATTATTGCTTTAACTACTTTTTCTTCAATAACAGCAGTTATTTTCAGTCTTAGCTTGCCTGATATATATGAATCGAAAGCGCTTTTAAGTCCGGTTGGCTCTGAAAGTGGCTCAAGTAAACCCATGAATAACATTGGTGGTTTAGCCAATCAGTTAGCTAGAATAAACTTATCAACCTCATTTGGCGGTAATGCAGCAAAAGCTTTGGAAAAAGTTGGAACACTTAGCTTTTTTAAAGATAATATTTTACCTAATATTTTTCTTCCTGATCTTATGGCTGCAAAGTCTTGGGATGCTGGCACTAATATAATTACTTATGAAAATAATTATAATCTTGATACAAAAACTTGGGATGAAACCCCAACTACCCAAGAAAGTTATAGAGATTTTATGGATCTTATGACATTTACCAGCAATTATGACACAGGTTTTGTTACAGTTTCAATTAAGCATAAATCGCCTCATGTTGCAAAAGAATGGGTAGAGTTAATCGTAAACCAACTCAATTATTTCTTTAGATCATATGATAAAAAAGAAGCACAATTATCGATGGATTTTCTAAATGCTCAGATTGCAAAAACAAGCTACACAGAAATCAATCAAGTTATTGCGCAATTGCTTCAAAATAAAATCCAACAACTAACTCTAATTGAAGCGAATGAATCTTATGTTTTTTCTTACTTAGATCCTCCGATGGTCATGGAGGAAAAAACAGAACCCAATCGTGCATCAATCTATATTTTAGGTTTTATTCTTGGAGGACTGCTAAGTATTTTAATTGTTTTTATTCGTGAGTTCTATAGTGTTCATAAAAATCAATAGCAATCATGTATTTTCCCTTCACTATATGTATATTTAACAAAACAATACTTGTTGGAGAATATATTTCTAGGTTTATATAGATCATGAAATGAAAGTCTTAGCTCTAAAAATAATATGAAAATAAAAGTCAATTATGTTTGAATCACTAAAAGGACTTTTTATGCTTCTTACGTCGAATCAGCGTAAACGTTTTTATATGCTCCAAATTTTAGTCATATTAATGACTATTATTGAAATTTTTGGTGTTGCAGCAATAATTCCCTTTATGGCTTTGGTTGGTGATATGAGTCAACTTCAACAGGATACTTTCATTGGTCAAGTTTACCAATCAAGCGGCATAGCTTCAGAATCACAATTTGTATTTATGCTTGGAATCTGTGTTTTATGTATATTATTTATTTCAACAATTGTTTCAATGTTCACCATATGGAAATTATCTATGTTCGTTCACCATTTTGGTACAGAAATAGCAGACAGATTATACACACACTACCTAAGACAAGGTTGGCTGTTTCATGCTTCTGGAAGCTCAGCACAGCTAACAAAAAAAATTGCTACTGAGACCTTAAGAGTAACAGGGGGTATCTTAGTTCCACTTATATATGTGAATTCAAAAATGATACTCGCCATACTAATGAGTCTTAGTATTTTTATTTATGATCCAATAGTTGCAATTACGGGGATTTCTATTTTTGGGATTACTTATTATATTATTTTTAAAATAGTTAAAGCTCGTCTATCACTTTATGGTCAGGCTATTTCAGAAGTTAATGAGCACCGTTTTCGTTTAATGAACGAGGGTTTTGGTGGTATTAAAGATGTGCTGTTATTAGGTAGAGATAAAAATTTTATTGAACGCTTCAATGAAACAGGTAATATCCTTGCTCATAGTAATGGTACAAGTACCGCATTAATCCAAACACCACGCTACTTCTTGGAGTTAATTGCTTTTGGCTCAATGATATCTATGATCCTTTTCTTAATGACTAATCATAATGGCAATCTTGGTATTATTCTTCCAATACTAAGTGTTTATGCTATTGGAGCCATAAAGTTATTACCAGCTTTTCAGCAAATATACTCAAGCACTGGAATAATAAGAGCTAACATTGCAGCTTTTGAGTCGATACAGCAAGACTTGAAAGACTCTTTGCAATCTCAAGAAGAGAAATTAACACATTTAAAAATTGAACAAAGTCATTTTTTTCCAAAACTTCATATATCTCTTGAAAATATTTCTTTTACATACCCTAATAAAAAAGAAAAAACTCTTGATAAAGTTAATATACTCATACAGGCAAATACTGTTATTGGAATAGTTGGACCTTCTGGTTCTGGAAAATCTACATTGATTGATATTTTGCTTAGTCTAATAGATCCTGATGAAGGACAATTAAAAATAGATGAAAAATTAGTATCTAACCATAATCGTCGCTCATGGCAGAACACTATAGGCTTTGTCGCACAAAATATTTTTTTATCTGAAGGCTCTATTTCTGAAAACGTTGCATTTGGTCTTCCTCAGGATGAAATTGATATAGAACAAGTTAATAAGGTGATTGAGCTTGCTCATCTGGCTGAATTTACGGAAAGCCTTAAAGATGGTATTCACACAAAAGTTGGGGAACGAGGTATACAGCTCTCAGGTGGACAGCGTCAGCGAATAGGTATTGCAAGAGCTTTGTATCACAAAGCTGAGGTGCTTGTATTTGATGAAGCAACTAGCTCCCTTGATGGTATTACTGAAAAAATGATTATGGAAGCCATTCATGATTTCAGTGGTAAAAAAACTATTATCTTAATTGCTCATCGTCTAAAAACTGTACAAAAATGCGATCAGATTTTCTTTATAAATAATGGAAGGGTAGATGATCATGGAACATATGATGAACTAATAGAAAAAAATGAACTTTTCAAAAAGATGGCAATCCACTCCTAACTATATTTAAAAATTATGTATATAAATAAATTGCTAGGCTTAATAGAACTCTATAATATAATTAAAAAAATCATTTCATAATATAAATCATCAATATACAAACATTACTTAATAACAGAAATACTTTGGAGTAAGTAAAGAATGAAGACTAGAATAATTGCAAAATTGGATGTTAAGCCGCCATATATTGTTAAACCAGTTCATTTTGAGGGCTTAAGACAAATTGGACTACCTCATGAGTTAGCAAAAAAATATTATGAACAAGGCGCAGATGAAGTATTTTATATAGATATCGTAGCATCTCTTTATCAAAGAGAGATTTTATTTAATGAGATAGAGAAATCTGCAAATGAATTATTTGTACCATTTGGCGTAGGTGGAGGAGTTAGAACAATTGAAGATTTTTCAAAACTTTTTGATAATGGAGCAGACAAAGTAGTTATTAATACACATGCTGTTCAAGAAGATCCTGAAATTATAAATAAGGCCGCTCAGATCTTTGGCAATCAAGCTGTTGTTGTAAATATAGAAGCAAAAAAATGGGACACGCATTATGAGTGTTTCACAGATTGCGGAAGAATTAAATCAGGTAGAAATGTTATTGAATGGGCTGATGAAGTTGAATCAAGAGGTGCAGGAGAAATATTGTTACAGTCTGTGGATGCCGATGGAAGGCAAAGAGGATTTGATATTGATCTTGCGAAACAAGTTGTTGAAAATGTGAAAATACCTGTAGTTGTTTCAAGTGGTGCTGGAAAACTTGAAGATATAAAAGAACTTATTGAGTATGCACAACCAAGTGGGGTAGCGATAGCAAGTCTTCTTCACTATGATTTATATCAAATAAAAGATATTAAAGATTTTTTAAGAAACAACAATATTGAGGTATCAATATGAGTAATGTTATAGGCATAGTTAACTATGGAATTGCAGGAAATATCCACAGTATTGAAAAAGCTTTAAAAAAAGCAGGTGCAAAAACTTTAATCATAAATAAAACAGAAGACTTTACTAAAGCAGATAAACTTGTGTTGCCTGGCGTTGGAAGCTTTAAAGATGCAATGCAAGAACTCAAAAATGACGGCTTTATAGATGCGTTAAGTAAAAATACCAAACCAATTCTTGGCATTTGTTTGGGCATGCAAATATTGTCAACTGTTGGATTTGAATATGGACAAACGACAGGTTTTAATTTAATAGATGCAGAAGTTAGGCCCATCCTAGTTGATGCGAAAGTCCCACACGTTGGATTTAATACAATCGAAGTTGTAAACACAAATAAAGTTATAAAAGGATTAGAAAAGGAAGAATTTTATTTTATGCACTCGTATGAAGTAGTAAACTACCTAAATATTGTTTCATTAAGCGAATATGCTGGTCACAAGTTTGTTTCATCAATACAAAAAGATAATATTTATGGTGTGCAGTTTCATCCAGAAAAAAGTAGGGATGCTGGAATTCAGCTACTAAAGAATTTTATTAATTTAGGGGAAAATAATGGATGAATTATTTGGCAAATACGGGTTACCGCTTAATGTAGCATTTTGTAAAAAATGTACAATGAACAATCAAAGACCATGTTCAACAATTGAATTTAAGCAAACAGAAAAAGAAAAAAAACAAACCCTAGCATTCGGTGAAGATGGAATCTGTGATGCATGTAAATATGCTGAAATGAAAAAATCTATTAATTGGGAACAAAGGCATAAAGAGTTAGAAGAGTTGTGTAACAGATTTAGAAGAAATGATGGTAGATATGATGTTGTAGTTCCAGGAAGCGGGGGCAAAGATAGTGTTCAGGCAGCCCATATATTGAAGTATAAATACAATATGAATCCTATTTTAATTACATGGCCTCCAGCTCTATATACAAATATAGGCAAAAGAAACTTTGACGCATGGTTAGAAGCAGGTTTTGCAAACTACACCTATAACCAAAATAAAAAACTGCATAAATTTCTAACAAAAAGTGCATTTTTAAATTTAGGTCATCCATTTCAACCCTTTATTTTAGGACAAAAAAATCTTGCACCAAGATTATCAGTACTTCTGAATATACCACTAGTTATATTTGGAGAAAACGAGGCAGAGTATGGTAATGCAATAGAAGATAATGAAAAGCCAACCAGAGATCCAAAATATTATAGTGCTGAGCTAAGTTTAAAAGATTTAGTATTGGGTGGAGTACCTGCGCAAGAGTTAATCGATAAACATAGATTTAAATTATCAGATTTAGAGGCATACTTCCCAACAAATCCTTATGAAATAGAAAAAAATTGTACAGAAGTGCATTACCTTGGATATTATGTCAAATGGCATCCACAAGAAACATATTATTATTCAATTCAAAATAGCAATTTTATGCCAAATGACCATAGAACTGAAGGCAGCTTTAGTAAATATAGTTCATTGGATGACAAGATTGATTGGCTTCACTATCACACTACAACAATAAAATTTGGAATAGGAAGAGCTACATATGATTCAGCTCAAGAAATACGAAACGGAGACATAACTAGAGAGGAGGGCGTAGCATTAGTAAAAAGATTTGATGGAGAATTTCCAGAGCAATACATAGAAGACTGTTGCAAGTACATGGACATATCCTTGCAAGATTACCATGATGCTATAGAAAAGTTTAGAAGCCCACATTTATGGGAAAAGATAAATGGAAATTGGGAATTAAAACATCCCATCTGGAAATAAATATCCCATCAAAGAACTCATAGTTCTAAACAAAAATAGTAATGTAACTCAAAATCATTATGGATTTATAAATGATAATTAAGGATTGGAAAAGAGTTTTTAGATCAATATTTTATTTTTCAAAACTTTTTTTTATTGCAAAAAAATATGACGTAGTTTTTGTAAGCTCAATAATTTTTAACAGAGGAGAAAATGGTGAGAACATCTTATTCAAACCCATGATTGAATATTGCAAAAAAAATGGCCTTAGTTATATTGTTTTTGAAGATCCTGCTTTTGGAACCTCTATCAAATATAATATAAATGAAAAATCAATCCCTTTCGACTTTATAACTATTATTCAAATCATACTCAGAAAAATTTATCATCTCAAAAATAAAGAACCCTCATCATCAGATGATGTATATTTTCGAGAGTTAAAAATTTCAAAGTTTGTAAAAAATTTTTTTTTTAATAAATTCCAATCAAAAATCTACATTACTCTGATATGGAATAATGTTACGTTATGGAGATCCGTAAATCCTACTTCTTGTATAGTCGATTATCAGCATGCTTTTATTCAAGATGAAGAGGATTATTATATGGAAGACGGTCGCCCCCCAAGACTAAAATCAGATAATAATGTTGTAGCATTGGTTCATGGAGATAGGTATAAACGCATATTAATTGATAATGATAGGACTGGGTTTTATAGTGAAAATAATGTTAAAACAGTTGGCATTTATAAAACATTAAATTCACAAAAAAAAATAACACTAAATAATAAAAAAATACTTTTCACCCTTGAGTTAACTCCTGATTTTGATAAAGAAGTAAATGAAACTTACGCGCAAATAGTTAAAAAAATAATTAATTCTAATGCTGATTTCTTAGCTGCAAATAATTATGAAATTATTTTTAGACATCATCCAAGATTCACCCCATATGATTGCCCAGATATTAAAATAGAACATGAATTCGTAAGCTTTGATAATGAAAATTTTTTACCACATTCACTAAATGATGTAAGTCTCCATATGACGTTTCACTCCACATCTGCATTTGATGCGGCAATCATTGGCATTCCAACAATCTTTATCGATATGCTTAAGGAGATGTCGCCCAATGAAATGTTTCTAAAACAATATGAATATCCTTGTAAAAATATGGTGATTAAAGAGCATGAGGATTTTAAAAATATATTAGCAAAAATAGATAATAAAGAAACATATAATCATAGTTGTGTTGATGTCTTTAAATGGTCAAAAGAGTTCTATCATGATTTTGATGAAACAGTATTTGGAGACTTTTTAAAAGATCAAATAAGTACATATAATGATGATACTCGAAATGACTGATATCGAAAATAGAAAAACAAGTGTCATAGTAATTACATATAATGATGGCGAGTACTTAAAAAGATCATTACCGTCAATTATTAATCAAAGCCAAAAACCTCTAGAGATAATTGTTGTAGATGATGGTTCTGATGATAATTTAGCTGAGACACTGGCCAATTCATTTGTAAGTAATTCTGATATTCCAATAATTTATAAAAAAAAAGAAAATGGAGGTCCATCAAGCGCTCGTAATTTAGGAATAAAAATAGCTAAAGGCGAGTATATTCTTTTTTTAGACTCAGATGATGAATTATTAGGTGAATCCTTGGAGTGGCGTCAAAAAACATTAGATTCTCTTGGTGAAGACTATGCATCTGTTTATTGCAGTTCAATAAATTGTTTCAAAAATAAAAGAAAAATTATAGATGAAGTAAATGAGATTGATGGAAACATAGAAGGTTGTTTTGTTGGAAGAAAGAAAGGAGTTCCTGGCGGTTCGCCCAACCATTTTTTTCGAAAGAAAGTCTTAATGGAATCAAATGGATATCATGAATCTCTTAAGTTTAATGAAGATTTTGAATTAATTCTTCGGATTTCAAAAAAATGGGTATTTTTGGGCATAAATAGACCAGGCTTCATTAGACATATTCGAGATAATTCATGGAGTAATACAGATCCTTATATTTCATATAATGGTGTTGAAAGCTTTTTAGATATTGCCCTAGAGGACGAATTGCTTACTATCATTGAAATCAATAAACGTAGAAAAGAAAACAGACTCACATTGATAAAAAAACTTTTAATTCAAAGAAAAAAATTTAAAGAAGTTATCCCATATGTAGATGAAGCATTCGATATAATATATCCACAAAATATTAAAGAATTTGTATTACACACACTAAATAGAATGATTAAAATTATCAATGATTTCAAATGAATAAAGGATCATCTATTAAGATTTTACATATTATTTCTGGATTAAGAAGTGGAGGTGCTGAAAATATTTTATATAGTTTGTGCCAACACGATAAAGAATACAGACATGTTATAATTTCTCTTACCGAATTCCAAGATGGTGGAATGATTCATAATAACGAAAATGTTTCAGTCCATAAACTTAATTTCTCAGATAGAAAAACAAATCTATTTGAATTATTTAAACTTTACAAACATATCAGGCAAATAAAGCCAGATATTGTGCAAACGTGGATGATTCATGCTGACACGATTGGAGGTATTGTAGCTAGATTGGCTGGAGTGAAAAATATCTTCTGGAGTGTGCACTACACTAATTTAGTAAAAGGTAAATCAAAAAAATCAACAATTTTACTAACCAAAATTAATGCATTTTTATCAAATTTTATTCCAAAAAAAATTATTTATTGCGCTGAAAAATCTAGAGAAGTTCAGGAATCACTTGGTTTTAAAAAAACAAAAGGTGTGGTTGTGCAAAACGGTTATGATGTTGAATGTTTTACTCAAAATACTTCTTTAGGTTCAAAATTTCGCAATGAATTGGATATTCATCCAGAAGCCTTTGTCATTGGACATGTTGGAAGTTACCATCCCTTAAAAGATCAGGCTAACTTGATTGAAGCATTGACTCTACTAGACCAGAGAGGATTTAACTTTTATGCAGTGCTTGCTGGAGTAAACCTTGATAATAATAATACTAGTTTAGTTTCTCTAATAAAGGACAAAGGATTGAGTAATCGAGTTCATTTATTAGGAAGAAGAAACGATGTCCCTTCAATTATGAATGGCATAGATTTATTTATACTCTCATCAGAATCCGAAGCATTCCCAAATGTTCTTAATGAAGCAATGGCATGTGGAACTCCATGTGTATCAACAGACGTGGGGGACGCATCACTTATTTTGGGTGATGCAGGATGGATTGTGCCTTCAAAAGATTCAGAATCATTATATAGTTCGGTAATTAAAGCAGCTCAAGAAAAGGAATCAAATAATAGATTATGGTTACAAAGGAGCGTTGCGTGTCGTCAAAGAATTGTTCAAAAATTTAGTCTTGAGAAAATGGTAAAAAAATACAAAGAGGTATGGATAAATTTTAAGAAGCATGAGGTTTAAAAAAATTCTAATAATTGTTACTGAAAAAATTACAGTCAATGTTTTTTGATATACTTCGTTAAACTAAAGTGCATAAACTTCTATAGATGTTTTTTTACGACATTCCAAATCTACTAGCAATATTGATTGTAGTAGCTGTGTCTTTCAGAATTGGCTTAATACCATTATGGCTATCATTTTTTTTAGGGCTATTTGCTATGACCCCCTTTTTTCTTAATGATGTGCTTTTTCCTGCAACTTATATGCCTGATCAATTTGCCTACTATCATAGGGTTCAAGATATTCGTTCTCAAGGACTCATAGCTGGGCTGTTGAATATAGATTCTGATTTTAATGTCAAGATGTTGGTATCTAACTGGATGTTGGCTATTATTCCTTTGCCTTATATAGAAACAATAAAAAGCTTAGGTTTTTTTAATAGATTGATAGCCACAGCCTTTACTATTTGGCTTTATTCATCTAAAAATTTACGTGGCTGGCCTCTTTTATTTGTTTTATTCTATCCAAGTTTTCTTCTATATAGCTCGTTGGCTCTTAGAGATACATTAGTACTAGTATTTATGATAGCCCCAGTAATTCTTTTCTTAGAGAATCGAAGACTTCTTGCACTAATTGTTTCTTTGCCCTTATTTTTTATCAAGTTCCAAAATTTTTTCTTAATACTTATTTTTTTTGTAGTTCATCTTTACTTTTCAAGAGGATCGATTTTTTACAGATATAGATATTTGTTTTTAATTATTGTTATAGGCGGATTGACTCCTTTTATAATGGAAATCATTAAGTTGTTAGATTTCTATAGGTGGGCATTATTTTATGAAGATGGAGGATTACTTAGCGAATATGTTCCAATAAACACTTTTAGTGAATTCATTGTTATTGCTCTTCAATCAGCCCCTTATTTCCTAATGAAGCCATTTCCATGGGAGGCAAGTAATTTTTTACAGCTTATTCAAAGTATA
>MDTC01082140.1_pt1 | contig 13844 bp, 13 predicted proteins | sample 811181 | NCBI WGS metagenome assembly MDTC01 (sample SAMN05326644, study PRJNA326480) | marine metagenome | isolation source: seawater | place: Pacific Ocean: North | collected 2011
ATATACCTGGGTCGCTAGTCCAAAAATTAGTTGTCATTATATATATACAAATAACTATATTTTTAAAATTTGTATTAATTTTATAGAAACCTAAATAATACAAATTATTTATTGTCATTTGTAGAACTAGTGTCGCTCATTTTATCATTTTCTTTTTTATTCTTCTTTCTCTTCTTCTTCTTTTTCTTTTTCTTTTTAGACTTTTTATTTTCTGATGCTTCTTCTTCTGCTAATAAAGCTCTCATAGCTTCTTCTGCTTTTTTTTGTGCTTCTTCTAATGATGTTTTGTCCATTCCACTCCCATCTGAATACGTCTTACCATCAAATTTTTTCTTATTATTATTTTTCATACGTTCCTTCATTTTTGCAATACGCATTTGTTTGTCCATATGTGCTTTAAATGCTCCCATATTTACTTTTGAATTCTTACCTCCAGACATTCCCATTTTACCTAATAAATCTTTAATATCTCCCATACCAGGAATATCTTTCATTTTTTGTACTATCTCTGCTGCTTCTTCCAATAATTCACTTTCATTAATTTCACCACTTTTAATTTTTTCATCTAATTTACCTCCAACATTTTTTACTAGATCCATCAACTTACCAGGATTTTTAAATAAATTCTTAAAAACATCTCCTACATTCTCAGCTCCCTCCATATCCATATTTAAATCTCTTGCTGTTTCCTCAGCAATCTCTCTAGCTAAACATCCTAGCTTACCATCCATCATTCCGGAAACATGACTATGAATATCCTCAGGATTTGGAAGATTATCTAGATTTATTTTTTCTCCATCTTCTCCTACTGGTACATTATCAAACATTTCATGCATTTTATCAACTGTTTCTTTTAACTTTTCTTTTAATTCACCTTCATCTATCGCTTCAAATAATTTCGCTGTATCACCAAAAGATTCTCCTGCACTAACATCTTTAATTACAGAAAGGAGAATCAATTGTAAATATTTCCATATTGTATCTTTCGTATTGTCTGAAATACCTTCATCATTCATTAATACTTTAAAATCTAAATCTGGTAAAAATACAGTATTTGTTTCATTTTTAAAAATGTCTTCATTTTGATAAAGAATATCAAAAAATCTTTCTGGAAAAACTTTCTTACAATGCTCATATACTCTTTCCAATGCTTCATCATCATTCATTACTAAATCTTGGTTTATCCTATCTTTCAATTCAGGAAAAGTTGTTAATATATCTGATATCAGATCATTTATAACTTTTCTAAACTCTTTTCTGCTATCGTCAGTTTCAGCCATATTGTATACTTAATTTAAAAACTTATTTTTAAATCAAATCTAATATTAATAATATTATCTAGTTTCCATATATATTTTTGATAGTCCACATAAATTACTAACATATTCAAGAGCAGTAGCTTTACTAGACTTATTACATTGCTTTACAATGTCTCTGATACGTTCTATTGCTTCTAAGATAGGACCCTCATTTGTCGTCCCTTCCCATTCTTCTTTATAATCTTTATTTATAAAGAAATTATAATCACCTTCCTCTATCTCTTTTTTAAAACGTTGCGCTACCCATTTATACCACATTGTTAATATCAATTTAGGATTAGCCTTTTTTAATCTTAACAAAGCATTCTTGGCTGTTATTACATCAGAATTATTAGGGATTACTCTTTCAATGTCTTCTAAAAATTCTACAAATTGATTATTAAACGCTTTTAAATAGATAGACTTATCTATAGATCCTTGATCCATCATATTATAGAATATAATATAATAAGTTTTAAATTAATATCATATTATATTATTAAATTGGTTGAATAGGAGCACCTTTTTTCTGAGGTATCTCCGCATTACGTTGCTGTTGTATCTGTTCCATTGTCATTCCTTGATTACCTATAGTATTTGGCTCATAATTATCAGGAGGAGTTTGTATTTTATCAATATAATCTAATGTTGCATACTGATGCATTTGTCTTAGTCCACCATCACCTTTCGCCGCCATTGAATCTGCTGATTGATCCAAAAAACTAAAGTTATCTGAAGCCACTCCACCCATAGCTATTGATCCCATTGAAAATGCTGAAGGCTCATTTGGTGCACCTGTTACACGTTGCGAAAAGTTATTTTCTCTAGGTTGAAGATGTTGATAAATTTGATCTCCAAATAATACATGATGACCCTGTGTTATCAATAGTAACGCAGGAACTTTTGTAACAGTTGGTGGTAATAAAATTTTTTGACTATTCTCTAACATTATATAGGTAGCACCATCCGTACCTTTTACTCTTTTATCAATACAAAGGTAATGTACTTCTTCTTTCACTTTATTTTGTGATAAAACACCTAAAAGTTTTTTACAATTATCACAATAATTACTATAATATAAAATGCTTGTCATTATTAGATATTTATAAAATGTTAACACGTTTTTAACTAATATTTAATAAAATTGAATAACAATATTAAATATAATAATATATATATATTAACAGATGAATCCACAAATACAGATTACAAGCGAAGATGATAACCAACTAAAATTTACAATATCAGGTGCAAACGTCAGTATTGTCAATGGTATTAGGAGAGTCTTACTGAGTAATATTCCAACTGTAGTATTTAAAACATTCCCTTATTCTGAAAATAAATGTGATATAACAAAAAATACAACCAGATTTAATAATGAAATTTTAAAACAACGTTTAAGTTGTATCCCAATCCATATTACAGATACATCTATACCATTAGAACAATATGTTGTTAAAGTTAGTAAAAAAAATGAAAGTGATATGATGGAATTTATCACAACAGAAGATTTCAAAATAATCAATACCACTAACGATAAAGAAATTGCTAAAAGTGATAGAGATAAAATATTTCCTGCTAATAAAGTTACTGGGCAACATATAGACTTTTGTAGAATTAGACCTAGATTAGCCGATAATCTAGAAGGAGAAGAATTAGAATTTTCATGTACTATGGAAATAGCTACAGCTAAAGAAAATGCTATGTTTAATGTTGTATCTAAAGCCGCATACGGAAATACTTTGGATCCTGAACCTGCACATTCTGCTTGGACTACTAAAGAACAACAACTTCAATCATCTGGAATTGGAGGTAAAGAATTAGAAGAAGCTAAACAAAATTGGTATTTACTTGAAGCTCAAAGATATTTTAAACCAGATAGTTTTGATTTTGTGGTAGAGAGTGTAGGTGTATATCCTAATCATGATTTAATGAAAATGGCATGTAAAGAGATGAATAAAAAACTCATCAAAGTTAATGAGCAACTTGAAGATGGTAGTTTACAAGTTAATGAGGCTGTTAATACTATTGAAAACTGTTATGATATAGTTTTAGAAAATGAAGATTATACTATTGGAAAAGTTATTGAACTTATTCTTTATACTTTACATTATAATGGAGATCAAACATTATCTTACTGTGGATTTAAAAAATTTCATCCGCATGACACGCATAGTATTATAAGAATAGCATTCAAATCAACAACAGGAGAAAATGTTAAAGTTTATATTGCTGAATATTTACGTAACGCAATACAAAAAAGTGTGGAAATATTCAGATCTATTGCCAAAAACTTTTAAACTGTATCCTGTATGTATAATCAGTTTTTACAATTTATAAATTTTTTATTATATTTATAAATTGTAATTTATATTCTAACTTAAAATGTACTAAAATGATTTAGTATTGCTTTCAATACATAAAACATTATACCAAATAATGTACTAGTTACAGCGAATCCATACAAATTGTAATTACCATCTTTTCGGAATAAAAATCCAGCATAATTATTCATTGTTTTCTTGAAGAATGGAAGATTAAATAAGAAAAATAGTAATGAAATTAATATGGGTGTCTGTAATTCATTATAAATTACATCTAAATTGTCTTGTTTGTTAATATTACGTTGTGCTTGTTCTAAAAACTGTTGTTCTGTATCATGATTTTGTATGTAATCAGGTAATTCTTGTTTTGGTACATAGTTTGGATCTGCTTGATTATCCATATGTACTCTATTTTGATTCATAGGAATATCTCTTGAAGGCAATGATGTTGCTCCAGCAGCTGCTGCTTGTTGTATTCCTGAAACTATAGAATTCATTTGTTTTTGTTGAACAATTGAAGGCATCCCTCTATTATCTCCGTCAGATTGTTTGGTATTAGAATCAAAGGACACATTTTTTTCTTTAATTTCCATTTGAACATTTTGTACTGGAGCTCCAGAACTTATTCCTGGATTGGATGGTAAAGAATCTATTGAAGTAGTACCAGACATTTATATACTCTAAAGAACCTAAACAATAATTAATTACGCAAAAGGAATTATTTTTTTATTATTGCTATTACATCGCTTTGATTTTGGTTGAAACTGGTAATACTTACCTTCAAATTCATATGTTTTTTTTATTACTTTTTTTACTTGAGGAGTAACAAAATGATGACATTTCCTACTATTACAAGCTTTTCTAAAAAAAGTAGCTAGTCCAAAACCAAGTATAATAGAAAAAATTATTTTGCTATATTTTCCATGAAGAAGTCTTTGTAAATTCATAATATATATATATTAGATTAGTTTTGTATTGGTATTGATTTTATATTTTTTAAATTTTCAGGTTTTTTAACTTCTTTGGCTTCCCATCCGTAACAGTTTCCTGCACCGTCTTGCCAGATAAATTTGTCTATATTTTCAGGTGTTGGATAAACATAGATATTTTTTGTATCTGGACTAGCTAAGTATACTAAAAATAGTCCAATGGCTAAAGATAATAGAAATACTGGAAAAGATATAAATTTACTTAAGTTCATAATATATAAAATAAATATATTATAAATTATATTAATTTCTGTTAGATAATAGATATGAAACTAATCCCGCTGTACTAGCAAACATAGTTCCTATAGCAATAGATACTCCTGGTACAAAATACTTGTTATCTTGTAAATCCCATTGTTCTGCAATTTTTAAATCACTATTACGTAAAGCTACATATGTACCTATAGTTGCCCCTATACCTGCTACTGCTGATGCATTAATAGGTCTATTTAAAGCAATCAGAGAAAATGGATATTCTTTTTTTGAATCACTAGACATATATATAAACATACTATTATTGTTTATATATATTTACATCTCAAACTTATTTATTTCACATTCTTTGTCTATTATCACTTCTGACCTAGCTGTAATAATTTCTTTTGTTTCTAATCGGTGTTCTAAAGGATTATCTACATCTTCTACTACATCGTAGTATTCATATCTCATATTTTTTAATTGGTTCAAAACATCTTTCAATTGACCAACTTGTACATTAACAGCATCAGTAACCCGAGCAAGTTTAAAAGTATCTTGTGATAAATCATTTACTTCTTCATCACTGATAGATTTAGATTTCAATATACTCTTTATTTCTTGTATGAGACTTTCTTTTTGTCGTATTAAATCTCTTATTCTTTCTCTCTTCTCAGAACTGTTATGTATATCAATAAACAACTCTAAATACTCATTGTATGTAGCTACATCTTGATCAAACTCTTCTCTCTTATTCTCAAATTCTTTAATAGCCTCTTCTTCTGTTGTAAAATTAAATAGTAAGTTTAATTTTGTTTTAATAATTTCTTCTTTGTCTTTTTCTTTGTATTCACTAAAATTTTTAATAGTTTCTTGCATAGTAGTGACATTAGCTAATTGTATATCTATATTTAATTTACAAGGTTTTATATTAGGATCACTCTGATTTTGTGAAAATGTAGCTCCACATTGTGCTAGTAATCTTCTATTTTTAACTGAAAAAAAAGTTCCAACAGGTTTTCTACAATTAATACATTTTATTTTCTCAGATGACCACATTCTCTTCTTTTCTCTCTTTGATAAACTTGTATTATTAATAATTTTTTGTTTTTTCCTTCTTACAATCTCATCGTATTTTCCTTTTAGTTGATAGAATTTATTAATAGCTTCTAATTGTTCTTTAGTATAACAAGGTTCATATTTATCCTCTACTGTTTCTTCTTCAGAAATCACTACATTGTTATCAGTTATTGGTCTAGATCTTAGTACTGTACTAGAATCTGGTGATTGGTTACTATCTACTGAGTCCTTACTATCTACAGATTCACTACTATCTACCGACTTATTACTATCTACTTCAGCTATTTGTAATTCATCTAATTGATCTGGTAAACTATCTTGACTTTCTTTATCCATTGTATATTATAATTATTTATAAAATTTCTCATTCATTATCTTAAAATCAGACTCCCATTTAGGTAGATTAGTTATTAGTTCTTGACGTCTCTGTTGTTTAATATCTTGAAATTGTTTTATTTTACTTAAAATGTAATGCCTTTGTTCATTAATCTTTTTTTCTTTTTCAATAGGTGATAATTTACCCTTATATCTAATTAATAAAAATATTCCTAAAACTATCAAGAAACCTACTAGACAGCTTACATTAAATATATGACTGTAATAAGTATTTTTAGTATCGTTACATTTTTTCAAGGTTGCATTAATAAAATATCTAACACCTGGTTCTACAAGAGTTGCTTTAATTTTCTCTTCCATATGTATTATTAATGGGATAATATCAAAAAATATTATACATAATATTTATAATATGACAACAAACAGTAGTTCTGCTACAACTGGATTAATATTTTTCTTAGTATTAACATTGATCTATTTTATTGTACGATATAACCTTCAAATGGGACAAAGTGAAACAATATATACCATCATATATTATTTAGGTGTAGTTGTATCTCAATATTTCATTAATTTAACAGCTATTGCTAGTAGATGCGGTAATACCAATTATTATCTTGCATTTATGGTAACAATTGTACCTTGGGTTTTTATATTTGGTTTACTCAATATTATGTTAGCTCAATTCCCTGGTTGGAAAGCCCCTTTCTCTAATACATTCGGATATTTAATAGCTAATGCTGCTGGTGCAAGAAACCTTCTAATTGATCATATCCTAAAAGATGATTTTACCAGTAGGCTTACACCAGGGAAAAAAGACGTAGTTAATACCCAAGAAGGGGGGAGAAAGAAAAAACAAAAGGGTGGTGACTCAAGTAAATTAGCTATAGAAGCTGTTCAACACATTTACAGTGATCCATCATTATTAATTAATGAAATTACACCAGGTACATATGATCAATTTTGGAATAAAATGACTCCACTTTTTAAAGATGGAGCAGATGACTATAAAGCTGATTTATACAAACTTGTAGAATTAAAAGAATTAGTATCTGAAGGATTATGGTATATTTTAACAGGAAGTTTAATAACATCTGTCAGTTCTAACTATATAATGAATGGTGATTGTGGTACATCTGCGGATGAAATGAAGAAACGTCATGATGACTATGAAAAACAACAGAAAAAGGTAGAAGAAGCCAAAAGCTCAGAAACCAGAAAGGTTTACGAAGTAACCCAATAAATAGTTTTATTTATAATTATTAATAAAACTATTAAAACTGTAATCTTGGTAAAGTAAGCCAATACAATATTATTGTATATGAGAGAATAGCTGCTATTATAGCTATCAACCATAAAGGTATAACAGTCTTATTTTTATAACCTAACCCAAATTGTCTTAAAGCACCTTCATTTGTGTAGAGAAAAGATGGTTTTATATGATTAATTATTAAATATATAGCTACAAATAGTAAAACTGAAAATGATATTATATGTTTTTTCATGAAACTTCTAGTTAACATTGTGTACTATATATATTATTTATTTTTTTTTATAATGTATATAGTTTAATAATAGCCGTATTGTACATCATCAGTATCACCATGATCATCATCCTCTGGTAACATACTAAGGTCAAATTCTTCTCTTTCAATATCATGTTGAATTCTTGCAGAATCATTCATAGCATCAACCATAAAACTTCTCTCAGTATCATCAGTTAATCCTAAATTATCAAGTTGTCTTTCTTGTAATGATTGATGTTCGTTTTCTTCAATTTCTCTGTCATAGAAATCAGCTACATATTGAGTTAACCCTTTTTGTAATCCTAATCCCCAATCACCTAGCTTATTTTTTTTTAATTCATTATCAACTGCTCTTTCCTCGTCAGTAAGATCTTTTAATTTTCTTGTAATATCATCTTTTTCTTTTTCTTTTGCTCTGTTTACTAAATCCATCATATCTTGATAACTATAGTTAATCTCTTTCTTTGTCTTTATAAATATATTCATAATCGTTAACAAATACTCAGATACTTTCTTAGATAAATCTAAAGTTTCTCCTGAAACAATATCTAATTCATCTACTAATTCACTAGCTAGAGCATTTTGTTTTTCAACACTGGCCAACTCTTCACCAATTTCTAGAGGTTTTCTAACTATTTTAACTACGATTTCGTCAATTAAGACAGCATGTTCTCTCAATGCACTTAAAAATAAAAATTCAGCTAATTTAATTACACTATTTTTATTTAATACAGAATATAGTGTCTCATTATTATCATTTTTCACTGAACTAAAACATATTAGTTCATTCATTAATAAATTCACATTACTAGTATTACTTTGTACTTTATTTAACAATTGAATCATTGCAGGATCTTTATAAAATCTACCTAATGACACATAACTGTCTCTTACCATTTTCTTAACTGTTTCTTCATGTCTTTTTGATAATTTCCAATACCTAGGAACATGTATTTTCTTATAGTCACATTCATTTATAACAATATTAGAATAAACTTTTGTTAATTCATAGAGACAGTTTTTTACATACTGAATTGATCTAAAAACACTTTCATCATCTTGAGTAGAAAACATACCTTCATCAGTATCTAGTCTTAAATTTTCAAAATTAGCAAAACTATCTATAAAATTATTAATACTAACCTTCATAGATCTTTTTATTCGTGTATTTTTATTAATAAAATCTTTTATTTCAACTCTCATTGCTTGATTTGCAGTAAACAAGTAATTAGTTAATGATTTTAACTCTTCAGGATCTTCTTTTATTGTTACACTAAACACATCTAGTACCTGTAACAATCGTTGTCTTAGTGCTGAAGGTATTTCATCATTCTCTAACTCATCTAATTTATCTATTAAACTACGTATTTTTTGTATCTCCGAAACTTCTTGTTGTTGGAATTCCATTTCTAATAAATTATTTTTATTCTTTGCCTTCAACAATGATTGAAGATCACCTTCATTAAAGTTCTTTCCGTCTCTCTTTAATTTTCTAATCTTTTCGCTAATATCGTCAAACTTATCGTATTCGCTTGGTTTATCAAAACAATATGGAACTAAATCTTCTGGTATAGGAATTTCATTCTCATAGTTGCAAAAATTAATAAAACATAAATAAATTGTTTCTTCACTAAAACGATTTGTCAATTTTGGATATATTAGTCTTGTATCTTCTAATGATAGTATACTCAATGATTTTGATATGTCTACTACATCAGTCATAATATTAGATAAAACTACTACTTGTTCATCAATACCACTTATTGAATTATCTTCTTTTGCAAAATAATCTAGAACAGAATTTTTAACTGTTTCTTGACAACACACATTTTCTACAAATGGTTCTGAAACAGAATTAGTTAATAAAGCTTTCTTCTTACTAATTACGTCTTGTACTTTTTTCAAAAATGCAGTTGAGAAATAAATTATTTTACCTTGAATCACGCTAATTTGTTCTCTTTGCTCTTTATTTCCGTTTCTTAGATTTTTCATAAACTTGTCTTTAAAATTATCACTAATTCCCTGTATAGTTTTTAATTCTATAGGAACTAATGGAGGCATAAATGTTTGCCAGTTACTAATATCTAAGTCTATAGGAATTTCGTTATCTTTATTCAATACTAACCACTCAAGTTTATGTTTTATAAGCTTTCTTATTTCATCATTTTTTAAAACATACTTATCTATATTTGATTTTACTAATTTTGTAATACTTTTTTGACCTAATCTTTTAATAGTATTCCAGGGATCTTGACTTGAACTGATTTGAGCCGCAATACATGATATATACTCTATAGTAGATAAATCTGAACTGTCAAATAAAGGATATCCCTCTAATGATTTTATACAACCTGGAAAAACTTTTCTAGTCTTAATTGGTGGTGTACTAGTTTGAATAGCTACAATCATATAACTCAATGTCAATATTATTAATGACTGATTCTTTATAGTATTCCATGATGGTAGTTGTTTATTTCGCTTTTTAAGAAGAAGAGCTGCTTTAGCTTCATAGTCAGATTGAGATCCTAATGCTCTGCTATTTGTAATTAGAACATTTGATACTATAAACTCGTGTTTATCATTGATGTTTATTCCCATATATTTACTCATCGCATTTATAACTATTAAACATACTCTAGTGTCTGGATCATCTGATTTTGGATCAGAGTCAGATTTTTGTGCTTCTGATGATGTATTAGCGCTCCCTATTTCAGCTTCTAGAATTTCCCTACTAATTTTTTTAAATCCAGATTCTTCATATCCTTCCTCAGTATCAAATGCAATATCACATATTTTTGCACCTGAGTGCTCATCTACCCATGAGTCACCATCATCGCTAATTTTACCTTGTTCTTTCTTGATTTTTGCTATTGTTTTATTATAATCATTTATATCACCTCCAGAATAATGCCAAGTACTTGCTATTTCATACTGAAAAACTGGTACTAATTGTAAATTTGTTTCTGTACAATATCTGAACCATTTACTTTCTCCCTCTATTGCTTCTCTCGTAAATTTAAAACATAGTGTATAAAGATCATTCATTCTTTTAATAAAATCTGATTGACCAATAATAATGTCATAATATTTTTTATATGGAGAAACAGGTATAGCCTCTTCTTGAGTATACTCAATACCTTGCTTGTAGTACATTTTATCATACTTATAATTATTGTATTCATTAATCTTATCAATGTTTAATATATATTTACTATAATACGCTAGTCTATTTTGTAATAATGTAATAAGAGTTTCTTTTGATACTTCATATTTATTATCAAACTCTTTTAATATTTGATCAAGTGACTTATGTTTTATAGCTGATTCTGCTAATTCTTTATCAATACACTCTCCTTTTAAACTGAAACATTTACTTTGTATATTACAAAATAAATCATTATCATCCACTGTTACTGACGGCAATTTTTCATCTACAACCCATTTATTTTGCTTTCTTTCATAATACTTAACAGGTTTATCCTCTTCTTCAAGAGCAGCATATTGTCCTTCTCTTACTACACGTTTTCCTTCTAACATAGCTTCTGCTTCTTCTAATGCATCTTCATCATTCATGCCTATATTAGCCTTCAAGTTGTCAATTAAAAATGCTTTAAAATCTCTTTTATTTAATGCTTGACGTTTATCTGAATATTCTTCAATTATCTCATATCTTGTAGGATCTAATTTACTATCAAAAAATATAGCTTTATCATTATCATCTTCCAATTCATCAAGAGCCTTATATCTTTTACTCATTACATATTTTTTACATTCGTTATTTTTTTCCTCTTCTTCCATTGTACTTCTATACTCTTTGTCTACCTCTTCTATTTGATCTGTAATGTTTATAGCTGATAATAAATGCGAGTTAGCTAATGATATTGCTGTCATAAATAATAAACCTCCGTCTTGATCTAATATGGACTTAATTATTTCTGAATTTGAGAGAATATCATTATCCACACTGTCTTTAAGAGTATAACCATCTAGTATAATCTCTTTTGATGATATCTCAGTTGATGGAGATGCATTATCCAAAATTCTTATAATATCGTTATTCTTTCCTGTAGGACCATATTTACCTACATTTCTACCAGTAGGAATTACTGATCTATACGTTTTAAAAGATTCAGCAAAATCCTTTTTGTATTGTTTAATTGAAACTTTTATATATTTATTCATTTCCTCATATTGCTTATAAGTAAGATCATTTAAATAAATACCGAATGGTTCTAAATATCCAATCAAACTGTAAAGGGATAATTTTCCTTTTATATATTTCTTTACTAATTCAAATAATTTTTTTGTTCTTGGAATAACTTTTTCCAGATATTTTTCGTATTTATCACCTGCTTGTATAGTATCATCAAGTATATATTCTGTCAAGTTATTAAGATAGTTATCATAAGATAATTTATCTTCAAGCGAATCAATTGTTACTGTTTGTACTAGAGAATTTACATTAAGTATATCAAAATAGTAAAATGGATATGTATTCAAGTTAGCTCTTGTAATTATATTAGTGCCAGGCAAATTAATTCTTGAGTACCTAACTACACCTTCATTAAGAAATAGTAAAGATTTAATAGGTAACATTGAATTTGGTATTATTTTCTTTTTTATAGTATTAAATTCACCACCTTTTGTTTTAATAGTTTCAAGTATTTGCAAAGAAGTAGTATATGTATCTAGTAAAAATTTTCTTCTCTTAATATTATCATTTTTGCTTACTGATGAGTAGTAATCGCCTAGATTATCAACTAATGCAATAATATTATCATTAGTTTCTTTTAATACTAACAAGTCTTCTTCAGATAAGGGATCTGTATGTTTTTGTAGTAGAGGATTTAATTCTTTCAATAAATAAATATATTTATTATTTTCAGTAGTGTCTACGGAAGATGTGTTGTAAAAACTATTTATTGCACTCTCCTCTTTAAAACGTTGTTCAGCTAATGTTAAAGGCATCACATCACTGTAAGCTATTACTTCTTCAGATGATACATCATATAACTTTTTAGTATTTTTCACAATAGGCAAAATCCAGTATAATTTTCTATTAAAATCTTTTAAGTACTTAATTAAAGGTTTATAATCGGCTGTTTTAATTTTTGGCATTATAGCATTACCATAGCTATCAAAATCAGAATACATTCTTCTAACTTGCCTATAACGTTCAATCATTTTGTGTAAACTTGAGAGAACACTCTGTGTTCTATTACTATTAGGAATTGTTGATAACATATCATTGAGTAAGTCATTAGTTTGATTTTCAACACTAAATCTTATCTTATCTTCATCTACTCTTACTTCCTGGATAATTTCTTCTAAGTCCTCACCAAATGATATATCATCATCAGCTATAAAAAACTCTTTAATTCTTTCTTTTATATCTACAGATGAATCTACCACTTCTTCTGGATATAATTCCATTTCTTCTATAGACACTCCCGTTGTTGCTCTATCTTCAGTATCTCTTTCTTCTAATGAAGGCATATCAGTAACTACTCTAGAACCTTCAGGTGGAGATCTAACATTAATCTTATTGATTGGTAAATCTTCTGGTATTCCTTTGTATGCAAAATCTATGTAAATTATCTCATTATTAGGAAACAACCTTATCTCTATCATATCATTTTCTAAACTAGTTATTTCTCCTGTAATAACTTCAGGAACATCTCCTCCAAAATGAATATCTACCCATTTATCTGGAATTAAATTGTTTTGTATCGCAAAACTATCACTACTAGCTCTACTAATAAGATTTATTGATTCAATAGATTCATCATGTAAATTACCATCTTCATCTATAATCAAAGTTGTATATTCTAATGTTTCAACATTACATAATTTAATTTTATCAATTGAAATATAGGTTATTACAAACTGTTTTTCATTTAAAATTTCATTACTAGGTGCATTTATCTCTATAATATCTTGTAATTGTAAATCTACTTTGTTTTGAACAGGTGTTTCGTTGTCTGCCATCTTGTCTTATATTTATACTAGAAATTAATATTGATAACGAAAAAATTCTATTAAAATAAGTTAAAGATAACTATTGATTTCATTATAAACATGAGCGAGATAGATCTC
>MDTC01146580.1_pt1 | contig 13844 bp, 17 predicted proteins | sample 811181 | NCBI WGS metagenome assembly MDTC01 (sample SAMN05326644, study PRJNA326480) | marine metagenome | isolation source: seawater | place: Pacific Ocean: North | collected 2011
AATGCGTATATTTTTTAGCATTCTGCCTGTTTAACTTAGCGGCTCTCCTTCTTTGTGCTCTGTTCATATATTACTCCTTTTTCTAAATATATACAACTATTATACATGATTTATCACTATAGTCAACCGTTTATTTCAAATTATTTTGCAGAATAGATAAATAGATAGGTAATTACAAAAAACAATTTCGCGGAGATTAAATGGCTAAACCATTCAACTATATGGACTTCGTAGTAAGTTCTCATCCAAGTTATATACGATACCTACAGGATTGGTTGCTCTCAGAGCGTAGCCTATATGGTGGCGTAGAATACAGAGACGGAGAATACCTAAAAGCATATAGTAGTGATTTTAACACGCCAAGTGAAACAATTAACACTTATGATGTAGACGATGCTGGTAATCAGATCGCAAGTTATAAGAGTTATGTACAACGGGCAAATTCACCGGAAGAAGCAAACAATGGTACAGGTTATGCAAGTAACTTTTACTATGAAAAATTGCAAAACGTACCGGTATTCCCTTATAGTAGATTGTACATATCTGAATACAATGCAATATTGTTCAGATCACCTCCCAGCAGAAATGTACCAGACACACCAGAAGTAAATTCATTCTTAAGTAATGCTGATGGCACAGGCCAGAGTCTAAATGAATTTATGAGTATGGTAGACACATATACAACAACATTTGGTGTTGTATGGGTAAGTTGCATCAAGTCAGCAGGTTCAAATGTGCCTAAATGGAGAATGCATAAACCAACAGATGTTACTAACTGGAGTTATACATATAACGCAGAAGGTGACTTAGAACTTAACAGAATTATAATTAGAATATCCAGTGAGCCTGATATGGAAGTATATCAGTACATAACAGCAGACACTATGGATACTATTTTTAAACCACTAGTAGATGAAGAAGATCTTACGTTTGAAGTACCGGAAGGTGCAGAAAAGCATGAAGACGATGATTCTATGTTTTACAGAATTTCCCAAGAGAATCCTCTAGGATACATTCCTGTAAGACCCGTGTATCAAAGTACGCCTATACAAAACGGCATCGGTCATACGCCACTCTTTGATATTGCTCAAATTCAACGAAGTGTTTACAGTGATATGGGCGAGATTTATTCTTGCATATCATATGGTGCACATCCAGTGAATATCGTTGATGAGGATACACTAAACCGTAATGGAAATAGTGTTGGAGCAGAGCCCGGTTCAGTCATTATAACTGGCCAAAGTCTCGACGGGCAACCTAACTTTACATATTCTTTTGTTTCACCAACATTAGATAGTGTATCAGAAATAAGAGCAATAATGGACCAAAAGATTGCCAAAATGAATGAAATTGCTATGATTAGATCAGAAGAACTAATTAAAGCAAGTAGAAGCGGTGTGCAAATAGAACAATATGATAGTAAATTAGAAGCATTTATTCGTAAGAAAGCAACAGCATTAGAAAATGCAGAATATAACTTATGGCAAATCTTCTTTGATTGGCAAGATGAAGCAATGCCAGATGATTTAACTATCAGTTACAACAGATTATACAGTCAAAAAGGATTAGAGTACGAAATTAAAGAAATGAATACTTTATTAGACGCATACGAGAGATACAATAGTGTGTTCCATGTTGACTCAGTAGAGTATACTATACGTGACTATACCACAGAAGCAGAAGCAGAAGCAGAGGCCCAGAGATTGGGCGGAACGGGTACTCATAGTCACACACGTGAAGACGGCTTAGTAACATATATGCCGTTTGCAACACATGAAGAATACGAACTAAGAATAGAGATGGCTACCGGCGAAGAAATGCACGAAGAGCCACAATTTAAAGAAGATTTAAAAACAAAGTTGAAAGAAAGGCTACAACAGTTAATCGATTCAACTTATAGTAATAATAGCCTGTAAGGGCATTAAGGTAGGGGGTAACCCCGAAGTAATACGTTTACTTCTACGATAAACAGGAGAAAAGAGATGGAATCATCTAACGAAACGGCTGTTCAACCCGAAAACGTTGAATCGGTAACAGATACCGCACAATCAGAAGCAGTAGAGCAATCTACTACAACTGATACAAAATCTGAAAACACAACACCAAGTGTTGAAATGAGAGAAGGTAAATTATTTGTCGACGGAATTCGTCATTATACACGAGATGATGTCAGCAAAATAAGTGCTAATGCTAAACATGAAGTACAAAAGCAAATGCTTAATGAACTAAATGTAGATAGCATAGACCAAGTGAAACAAGTTGTTTCTACACTTCAAGAGGTTAATCCTAATGAAGGTGAAAGTCTAAACGTTAATTCCCTGCGTGATGCAGTTAAAAAACGTGAAGCCACAGTAGAAGAACTTAAACAACAGGTTACTTCTCTTAAGACAGACTTATTATTGAAAGATCATATGAGTCATCTACAAAATGCTATGCCAAGCAATTGGTCAGCACAACAAAAGGAATCTGTAGTCAAATTAATGAAAGCAGATAACATGTTAGCCGTAGAAGGTGATACATTTGCTATAAGAGACGGAAACGATTTCTTAACAGTAGATGGTGAAACACCAGATTATGCTAAAGCAGTTGAAATTGTAGGTAAAGACAAATTAGGTTTATCATTTGGTAAGAAGGGTGTTGATTTACAGTATGGTGAGACAACAAATACAGCCGTTAACAAAAGCACTAGTGGCCCAGTTGACGATGTTAAATTGACTGACAATACTGACTACAGATCGGCGTATATGAGAATACGTCAGTATCAGCCTACTTTAAGCAGAAGTCAAATTACCGATTCAATGGTAAAGGCAGAACTTAAAAGTATGGGAAAATAATATAACAATGACTTTATAGGAGAAAAATAATGTCAGCAACAACAAGTACAAATGTTGAGCAGTTATATGCAGATATAGTGCAGGATCTAGTCCCTTATTACATGGACGCAGTCTTGTTACCTAATCAGCAGATAATTCTTAACTCACTTAATGTAAGTGGTTCAACAGGCGATCAAGTTAGATTTCCTTTAATGAACACATATGATAATGCTGTAAGTATCACTGAAGGTACCTCAATTATAGGTACAGCAGGTGCAGAAAGCAACCTTATCCCAACAGCGGCTAACGTAACATTCACAAAACGTGGATTAGGTGTAGACGTAACTGAAGAATCTTTAGAAGACGGCGGATTTGACATGGTCAGAAACGGTGTTTTATCAAGACTTTCAGGTGGTATTGCCACAGCAACAGACGTTGCAGGTTTGACACAATGTAAAACATCATTCACAAACAACGACGGTGTAGCCGGCGCGGCTAACGTGAACTTCACAGAGAACTTTGTTATCTCTCCAGAAGCACTAGCATACGCGGCTAAAAGAGAACCAGTTGTAAAAGTATGGTATAACCCTAACAAAGACCTACATGAATTTAGAGCAACAGTCAGAAACGGCTTTACAGCACTAAGACCAGAATTTGGTAGAAAAATTAGATCAGCATCTTTAGGTGGAAACCAATTTAGTGTAGCGGCTTCTAAAGCAAATATAGAATCCATCGCTAAATCAGTAGCACATTTAAGAGCCGCATCGGCGCCAGTGGGATCTGACAACATGTATATTGGTTTAATAGATAGCGGATTGGAATTATCAATTAACCAACAAATTGCACAGGCGGGGGCTACTACTATTAGTTCACTATCCGATCTTGGTAACAATGCATTGAGAAATGCGGCGTTGGCTATGGTTGCAGGTGCTACTTTATATAGAAGTAATAATTTACCAAACGCATCTTAATTAGAGGAATTGATTTATGGCATTTTTAACAGACGGCGGTGGTAATGTAGTATCTTTTGCAGAGTACACTGATGTAGTACAAAAAGATCAACGTATATTTGAAGCAAACAATCTAAAGATACCGGCAGAGTCAGGCTTTGTCAGTACCGAAGACTTTGTGGAAGATATGTTGAAAAAGAGTACACAAAGAATACTGTTAAAAATTAAAGCAAGTTCCTGGTGGCAACAATATAATTACTATGTAGGTAATTCGTTTGACTTAAATAATCGACCTAATGTAAACCCAAATCTTGTAGATCCCGGTAACACATTAGAGAGACGTCAACAATTTACAGACATGTGTGTATATTATTGTTTCGGAGAATACTTATTTCCGCTTTTTGCGGAATTCGGTAACGACGAATCACCAGAAGTTGCTAAGATTACATACTACAATGCAAAATTTAATGATATCTTCCAAGAGTTGATATCTATTGCAGACTGGTATGATGCAGACAATTCAGGTACAGTGGATGACAGCGAAAAAGCAGTTACCATGCAACGTACTAGACGAACAAGATCACGTAGTAGTGTGGTACAGGTAAGATAATGTCAGTAAGAAGCGATTTAATATCACAGATTACTACAAATTTATCTGGACAATCTAATATATCGATCAACAGTGAATTACCGTTCATACAGGGCGGTAATCCACTATATTCGACTAATATGAATACCGTATACGTGGACGAGCAGGAAATAACTAAAGAAACATTATATGTAACTTTAGATAGTGGTAATGTTGAACAAACAACTACCACAATTAATTCCTACGTGGCCACAGATGCCAAAGAACAATTTAATAATATTGACACCGTTATTGCTAATCTTTTATTAGCAGGAGATGTGATTAGTAATACTGTAGAAGTATCAAAGTCATATGAGACTGAAATAACGGACGACGTAATAACATATACTTTCGAGTATACATTTACAACCATATAGGAGAAATATAATGGCAGTAATAAATGTAACAGCAGGTGCTCAAGCGATCCTTACATTAGGAAACACCGAGGCGTTAAGTCTACCAGGTGCAACTAACGGAATGGTAATACCTTTCATGCAAGACGTAACAGTTAATGCAAGTCCAGGAACAGTTAGATATTCAACATTGGATTCTAGCAGTTCTAGTGCTTTCACAACTGTAAACGAAAATAGTATTTCTGGAAACATGCTAATAGACGAAGCAACATTCTTCGGATTAGCAAGTGCAGGAGGTAACAACCTCACAGCAGATTCCGGTTTATTTGACACTAGTAAGAACAAAACAGAAACGTTCTTTACTATTGCATTTGAAGGCGCAGATGGTGGTGATTACTATATTAAAGGTAAAGGATTTATCGGTGGAATAGCCGCTTCGGCGTCTATTGATCAAGCCGTATGGATTTCACCTTTAGAAATTACCGTTAATGGCGAGCTTAGTAAAGCAACTGTTTAACAATTAAACAATTAGCACCCTCATGTATTTGGGGGTGTTATTTTTTAAGAGGAACACAATGAAAATAGCAAAAATACATAGATATTTTGATGCAGAAGGCAACTATCATGGCCCCGCAGATTATAAATTTAAAATAGGCGGTGAAGAACATGATGTTTATGATTATGCAAAACAACATGGTATAAAGTTACCAAGCAAAAAATCTAAAAAACAGATAAATACAGATATAGAGGAAAAACATGAAGATATGGAGCAATCACACGATTCAGGACATACTGAAGTCGATGGAGATGGAGATAGCGAAAGCACAGAATGAAATAAGATGTGCTAAAGCAGATGTTGAAAAAGCATCAAACAGGATGGCATTCGTAAGTAGTGCTATACAACATTTAAATAATAGAGATATAAAGGAATAAAGATATGAAATTAAAAGAATTAGCAACAAAACCACAATTAAGTAAAATTGTATTAGATGATGAAGATATTATAAAAGAATACAATGAACCACTAGAATTCTATGTTTACGACAAACAACCATTAGCAGAATTCGTTAAATTTTCAGTAACAAGCCAAGAAGATCAAAATTATGGAGAAATGATAGATTTCTGCAGTGATATGATTCTGGATGAAGCAGGTGAAAAGATAATGACTGATGGAGAATTATTACCAAACAGTATTCTAGTCAAATGTGTTAATGAAGTAGTAAAGCAATTGGGAAAGTAACAGGCAGTACTGTAGATGAAAAGACACCTGAAACACAAACGGCATTAATGATAGATGCACTTGGTGAACGATATGGAAAATTACCAAGTGAAGTATTAGACAAGGGCAGTACATTTGATTTACAAGTGTATGATATAGCGGTGTCTTACAGGAACTGGTTAAATAAAAAAGCAACTAGTAAAGACCCTAATGACATGTATGACCCTAATGATTTAACAAAAATGATGAAGGATTTTAAGGATAGTAGAAATGGCTAAAGGCATGAAATTAAATAAAGCAGATTTAAAACGTTTGCAAAATAATATAGACAAGGCCATATCTACATCTATGCAGGATACATATAATTACTACAAAAAGGAAACACCTAGGAAAGGTGGTAATGCTAGAAATAAAACAAAATTTAACAAAAGTCGTAACAGTATAAATTCAAATTACGATTACGCAGGTAGGTTAGACAGTGGTTGGAGTAAACAATCACCTAAAGGGTTTACAAAACCTTCTTTGAATTTCTTAGAAAACACAATTACTAAAAAATTTAAAAGAATATAGGAGTAACAATGGCAGACATAAGAGCGTCATTACAGTTAGATACAAGAAAGGCAGAAAAGAGTGTAGACCGACTAGGTACGGCTATAAAGGCCCTAGCAAGTGCGGCCGCAATTAAAGCCACATTAGATTTAGCAAACGTATTTCAAAATTTAAACAACAGATTACTAGCGGTAACAGGTAGTACTGATGCATATAACCAAGCACAAAAAGACGTTGCCAGTATAGCACAAAGTACAAGAAGTTCATTAGCCGCAACAGGTGATCTGTATGCTTCTCTAACCATCGCTTCTGAAGACTTAGGACTAAAACAAAGTCAAGTAGCAACTATTACAGAAACATTCAGTAAGACCCTTAAGATATCAGGTGCTGAAACAGGTGCGGCGGCTGGAGCCATGGTCCAGTTCGGCCAAGCATTAGCATCAGGTGTCTTACGTGGTGATGAATTTAACAGTATTAATGAAACAAACAGTAAGTTCATGGGTGAATTTGCTAAGATACTGGGCGTAACACGTGGTGAGTTGCGTAAATTAGCAGAAGAAGGTGTGTTAACAGCAGATCTAATGGCTGATGCTACACAGATAATGGCCGATAGTGTAGAAGCAGACTTCGGTAAAACGAATGCCACAATTAGTGAGGCATTTGGCCAAATACAAAATTCTATTACAGGATTATTAGGTAAAGTCAATGAAGAAACAGGTGCATTTGATGGATTAAGTGCCGCCTTAATTGCAGTTGCAGATGCTATAAACGGTATTAGCACTAGTGGATTGTTTAAAGGATTAGAAAATTTAGTATACGTAGGTGGATTATTATTATCCGTATTTGGTGTTAATAAAATGCTTAAAGTATTGTCTAGTGTGCAAGGTGGATTTATAGCATTAGGCACAACTACAGTTGCAACAGGTGGTACATTAACAGCATTTGGAATGATTGTACAAAATGCCAAGAGTGCTTTAAGAGGTTTACTAGGTGTTGTTACTTTAGGTTTTGCAGGAGGCAACACCGGTGGATTTTTTGGAGCCATAGGAAAGGTTGTAGCAAACGTAGGAAGAATATTCATAAGGTTCCTTGGACCTATAGGTGTATTAATTGGTGGATTAGAATTATTAAGTCTAGCCGTTAAAGCATTAGGTGGCCCGGACTTTATGGCCGGCCCTAGAAATGCAATTAAGAATTTTGGTAAAGAGTTATTAGGATTTAACGATATAGCAGAAGAAACAAAAGAAGCAATAGAGACTATAGACCCTAATAACCTAGTTCCCGGTAGTCAAGCACATTCTGATTATTATAGTGCATTTGGTATGGAAGGACCTATGGGACTAGTTGATCCTACTGAGGAAGAAACAAAAAAATTACAGGCAAAATTAGCATTAAAACGAAAAGAAGAAGCCGCAGAAAAAGAAAGACTTCGTAAGGCAAAAGAATTAGCAAGAATTATTGCTAGAAATATAGAAAAAGCAAAAGAAGTAATAATAGACAATACAAAAGACTTAGAAATAACAAAAGAAAAATTGATATTAGAAGGTGAATTGCTAGGCCTTACTAAAGAAGAAAAAGAAATGAAAACCGCTGTATTTGATTTAGAGTCAGATCGAAAAGATGCTCTAGCAGATATACACGCATTACAGTTAGATAAAGATCCTGCTAAGAACTTGCAATTACAGTTGGAAAAGATTGCAGAAATAAATGGCTTGTATGATGAACAAATAGAAAAAATAAAAGAGATTATCACAGCCAACCAAGAAACAGCAGATGACTTTGTTACTAGAGTAAAAGAAGGATTAGAAAATGCAGGTATAGGTGACTTTATGGCAACACTATCAGATGGGTTTGTCAAAGCAGTAACTATGTTCGAAGATAGTCTAGCAGATGCTATTGTACAAGGTAAAGCAGACTTTAGTGCATTAGGAGACTTTATAAAACAAGTATTAGCAAAAGCCCTAGTACAAAAGTTCATTACAGGACCTATTATGGGATTATTCGGACTTGCTAAAGGCGGACCAGCAAAAGCAGGACAACCATACATAATTGGTGAAGAAGGACCTGAAATATTTGTTCCTAAACAAAGTGGAGTAGTATTACCAAATAGTTCTTTACAGGGTATGAACGCAGGAGGCCCTGGTGTAATGGGCGGCGGTACAACAAATATTACAAACATATCTGCAGTTGATACACAATCTTTCCAGACGGCTATAGCCAGAGATCCAGAATTTATATTTAACGTTAGCAGAGCAGGTGCTCGTAGAACGCCTGGAGGATAAGCAATGAGTATCCAAAGTCTTATAGATATTGCTTCTGAAATAGAAATAGACAGACGTGAAAATTACGCAGGTGTTATAAGCAGAAGTGGCAAATACAAAACATCAGATACAAATATAAATGTATTTAGGTTTAACGTATCTCCTTCACAGGGTTTAAAATACAGTGAAAGTCAAGCCCTTATAGTAGATTGTGATCAAACAAATGTACTAACAACAAGTAATATAAGTCTTAATAATAATGCAGGAATGAATTATTTAACAGCAAACATGCACGGGCAAACAAATAATGCTATAACAGTAGTAGGTTATAATGGCAGAGATATATATTTAGATACTACTGGTGCAACAGGTTCAGGCCAATTGTTTCAAGCAGGAGACTATTTGCAACCTTTAGGAAACACTAACACTTATGCATATCCTTATACGGTAAGGCAAAGTGCACCTTTTAGTGATTCTAGCAGTAATGTAACAGTTCAATTACATAGACCTATATTAGAGCAAGATGGTGTAACTATTATAGGCAGTGGATTAAGATTAGGTAATGATGTAAGATTTAATGTAAAATTAACAAAACCTGTACGTTATACTGTAAATCCAGGAGATAATTTACAAATAGAACCTATTGAAATTGTAGAGGTAATAACATAATGGCAACAGTACCAACAGGCTTAATGAAATTGTTAACAAGACCTACTTACGTAGAATTTTACTTAAATAGAACACCTGCTAAAACAACATCTATGAGTGGTCATTTTAAAACAAAAGACAATACAGGAACACCCTATTATACATTTAATTTTGCAACACATAATGGATTTAAGTATAGTACAGAAACAGGATTACGGCCTTTTATAGAGGATTTATATGCTAGAACAGGTACTGAGAACGAAGAATTAATTGCTTTATTTGATGATGATACAAGTACATATGATTTAACAACTTATAATGGAACCCTAACAGAAACACAACAAAACGGATTAAAAGTAGTATCAGCGGTAACTGGAGGTTCTAATATTGTAGTAAATACTGCAACTGTGACAGGTACAGTAATACCCGGTCTATTGTTTAAAAAAGGAGATTTTATACAACCTCGCGGCCCTGCTGAAGGATATAGATATCCATATCAAGTTACAGCCGATGTTACATACGCCGCATCAAGCAATATAACAGTACAAGTAAACAGACCTATTATAGCACAAACCGGCATAACATTTGGTGCAGGTAGTGGTCCTTACTATAGTGGTGGACTAAACGCGGGTAAAAATGTTAGGTTTAACACAAAGGTAACAAAGTTACCAACATACAGTATTGTCCCACATGACAGAGTACAATTTAATGGAAATTTCGAGATGGTAGAGGTAATTTTATAATGGCTACAACAATAACATCAGTACAAGGTACACATATTAGCAGTTGTTTACTAATCAACTTAACATTAGATGCAACAACATATTATATTAGTAGTGCATATAAGCCTGTCACATACGACAGCAATACATATACAGAATTAGGTTCTTTACTACAAGTATCAGATATTGCAGAAGATGTAAGAACAACAAATGGTGATATAAGTGTTGTACTAAGTGGCGTACCCAGTGAACAAGATTATTTAAGTCTTATATTATCTAGTAAAATAAAAGGTGGAGAAATAAAAGTATTCAGAGGATTTTACAATACTACTACACATGAATTAGATACATCACAAGTATACTTAAGATTCAGTGGTGTGATTACTAATTTTGCAATATCAGAAGATTTTACACCAGCGGTACAATTAACAAATTCAGTTACAGTAACATGTGCAAGTATTAACAGCATATTAGAGACTCGAATAAGTGGACAAAGAACAAATCCAGCAGATAGAGCCAGGTTATTTCCAACTGATCAAGTATTTAATCGTGTACCAGAACTTTATAACATATCATTTGATTTTGGTAAAGAATATCAAGCAGGTGGTGGCGGTTATGGAGGCGGTGGTGGCGGAGGAGGCGGCGGCGGAGGCGGTGGCCGTCGTAGACACATATCGGAACAAAGATAATGAAAGTACGCAACGCACAAATTAAAGATTACGATGATATCAAAAGATTAATGATAGATTTCGCTAATTTTAATCCGATTGAGGATCTACATGCTCCTCAGTATGACTTTATGCATGTCAACGCAGTAATTGATCACATACTTAAAACAGGTATTGCTTTAGTTGTAGAAGATAATGGAAGGGTAGTAGGAATGCTTCTAGCGACCATACAAGGAGATTTATGGTTACCACATGTCAAACGTATGACTGAAGTTGCATGGTGGGTAGAAAACGAATACAGGGGCACAAGTGCAGGTGCAAGGCTACTTAACAGGTATATAGCAATTGGTATAGAAGCCAAAGACAAAGGTCATATATCTACATTTACACTAACTACATTAGCAACAACACCAGACTTAAAATTAGAAGACAGAGGCTGGGAGGCTATAGATTTCAATTGGGCATTTAGAGGTTAAACATGGCAGTATTTACAGCAATAGCAAGTGCAATAGTAGGAGCAATAGGTTTATCAGGTGTATTAGCCACTATTGCAACATCAGTAATCGCTGGCGGACTTGCATATGGAACAGCAAGAGCATTAGGTGTATTTGAACCACCTAAAATGGATAATAGAGACCCTGGAACAAGTATTCAGTTACCTCCAGCCACTGATAATAAATTACCAATACTATATGGACAAGCATTTACCTCAGGTCCTATATTTGATGCCGCTATAAGCAATCAAAACAAAACAATGACATACTGTATTGCACTTTCAGAAGAAACACAAACAGGAACATTTAGTTGCAGTCAAGTGTTTATGAATGATGTAGAATTAATATTTACAGGAAATACAGCAACAAGCCACAGAGATCCTAACCAAAGTACAGATACTTCTTATAATGGTAAAGTTCGTGTAAACATATATCAAGGCGGTAGTGCAGGATCAGATGTTATTTTTCCTACATCAGGAACAGGTAGTAGCACAGCCGCAAGTGCTATTGTGCCACATTGGGGAGCAAATCATACAGCAAATGCTATGGTATTTGCAGTATTGCAAGTAGATTATGATGCTGAAAATGGATTAACTGGCTTACCACAAATGACGTTTAAGATGAATAACAGTCTAAACAATCCTGGAGAAGTATTGCATGATTACTTAACATCAGATCGCTATGGTGCAGGATTAACAACAGCACAACTAGATGTACCTACATTTACAGGTACAGCCAATACACAAATGAAAGGCTATTGCAATGAACTAGTAAGTTATACTAATAATAGTGGGGCAAGTGCCACAAACGCAAGATATCAAATTAACGGAATGTTAAGTTCGTTTAACGCATGTAGTAATAATATTGATGAAATATGCCAATCAAGTGCAACATTCTTTTCCTTTAATCCTAAAAAGGGTAAATTTGCCGCAATACCAAACAGGGCTTTAAGCAGTACTGAATTGGCTAATTGCTTAGTATATAATGACGATAACATAGTTAGTAAAATAGACATAAGCAGTACAGAGTTATATTCATTATATAATGGATGTGAAGTATCGTTTATGGATAATACTAGAAAAGATCAAACAAACACAATTAAAGTTACTACACCTCCAGCAGACAGAAATTCTAATGAGCCTGATAATACTTTAAGTTATACCTTAAATATGATTAACGACAATATAAGAGCAGAAAGATTAGCCAATATTGATCTTAATCAAAGCAGAGTAGGAACAGTTATACAATTCAGTGCAGACTTTAGCGGTATACAAACAGATGTAGGAGATGTAATTAAAATAACAAATAGCCTTTACAGTTGGACAGATAAGTTATTCAGAGTTATGAGAGTAACAGAAGTGCAAGGAGAAGCAGGTATGATTACAGCACAAATATCAGCATTAGAATATAGTGCAGATTATTATACTGTACCTTCGGTTACAGAATCCAGTGCGCCTAATTTTCCTGACTTACCCAGATTGCCAGTTATAGGACCTATCTTTATTCCTGGTATATATGGTGGCAGTTATGGTAATGTAAGTGCATTACCCAGTGAAGAATTTGGTAACGTAATTGTTAATGATGCAATGAAAACGTTTGGTGCGGGAACACAATTAGTAGATAATCCGGCGTCTGCTAATGTTATATCAAGTACAGGAACGTTCTTAGATATATTACCAGCAGAAGAAGTATACGATATATCAGGTGCTGATATAGGAGATTACGAATTATCAGCAAGTGCCACACTTGGTGGTACAGTAACAGGTGCATATGATGTTGCATTTAGACCTAAGATAACATTAGAATTTGCAAATGCAACAAATACATTAGTACAACCAGTCCTTGGTAACAGCGGACCTATATTAGGATTTGATGCGGCACCACCACCATTAATTAGTAATACAAAAGTATCTTTGGACCCTACTAGTTATGCAGGTGGGTCAGCAGATATGAAACCAACAAGAGCAAATGTTATGCTACAAGGATTTACCGATGTAGGTACTAGTAATGCGGCACCTCGATCCTTTGCAAATATGGGATTTGAATTCTTAAGAGTTACAAAAGGTGAGAAATAATGTATAGAACATTTTATTACAAAGATACTGGTAAATTAATTATTAGCAGACGTATGAGCGACGAAATGTTAGCAGAAAGACTCGCACAATATACTGATCAAGCATATTTAAATGTTGCATGTACAGAAATAGACAAATATCAAGTGAATTTAAGTTCATTAGAGTTAGAAGCAATTACTATAACTGAAGACTTTCAACATTGGTTAAGAATACGAAGAAACACAGAACTAAAAATGTGTGACTGGACGCAGGCCGCAGATTCTCCATTATCAGACACAAAAAAGACAGCATGGGCAACTTACAGGCAACAACTTAGAGATTTGCCTGTAACTTTCCCTGATTTAACAAGTAGAGATCAAGTAACCTGGCCAACTAAACCGGAGTAAACAATGGGTAGATCAAGCACAAAAATAGGTTTCTTTAAAAATAAAAATAATGCAGGTAATACAACAGTATCTTTTACA
>MDTC01183104.1_pt1 | contig 13844 bp, 16 predicted proteins | sample 811181 | NCBI WGS metagenome assembly MDTC01 (sample SAMN05326644, study PRJNA326480) | marine metagenome | isolation source: seawater | place: Pacific Ocean: North | collected 2011
GGACAAGGAATAATTAAAGATAATTGGGATTTAAGTGTAAAGAGAGCTACTGGTGTGGTTAAAGTATTAACAATGAACAATAACTTAAATCCAAGTCAACTAACTGCTGCCGGACGTGCTGAGTATAATCCTATTTCTGATAATACAACAAAAGAAGGCAGAAGGAAAAACAGAAGGATTGAAATGATACTTTCTCCAAATTTAGATGACCTATTTAAACTTTTAGAATAATGAGTTATTTGATAGTTATTTTAATTTGTCTTACTCTACTATTTATCGTCAGAAAAAGATATTTTGACACAACCGATTATAAATCTATGTTAGATAAAGGAGCTGTCATTATAGATGTTCGATCTGAGGAAGAATTTTTGACTGGTCATGTTGAGAACTCATTAAATATCCCTCTAGCAGATCTTCCATCTCATTTTAATCAGCTGAAAGATAAACATCAGCTTATAATATTGTGTTGTCAGTCTGGTATGAGAACCAGAGCAGCTGAAATTCTTATGTCTTCAAAAAACTATGTAAATATTGTTAACGGAGGTAGTTGGTCTCATCTTCAAAGAAAAATTAGTAAGAATAGAAATTAAATTATAAATATCTTAAAAATTAAAGAAATGGAAAAAATCAAATTATTTTTACAAAAACCACTTTATAAGTCAATTAAAGTCTGGCATGTATTAGTTGTGTTAATTGTTTTAGCTTCATTGGGAGATTCTGAGAAAAAATCATCTACAAATGAAAGTTTGGATATTTTAGGAACTTATGATGGGAAGCAACCTTCTTACTATATGAAAAATGCTAATGGTGATGATGTGATTATAAATGGTCAAAGAATAAGAATTCCTAGCTCAATAGAAACATTTGTTATCGCAAAGGATAACAAGGTCGGTTATGCCCAAACAGATACTGAAGATAATAAAACATATAATTTTACAGGAACATATAAAATATTAGAAGAAAGTTCAGATATGGTCAAAATTAAATGTTCTTTGTCTGACGGCAAGTATTCAAATCAAAATATAACTTTAGAGATTTATCCAGACAAAAAAGAAGCTGTTGCTATATATAAAGACGACATAAAAGTTGATCTAAAAAAAAGTAGATAACAGTTAAAATAAAAAAAGGTTAATTACGTTATATTAATGTAAATACTTTTCATAGTTATTGTTCGTTTTTTGTTAAGCAAAACCTTTTCATTTATTTGAAAAGGTTTTTGTTTTATAAAATAATTGATTAATATGATCGATATATTAGATAATAATGAGAGAGTATAATTACTAAATTTAATGTAATTATAAACAAATAATTGTTAGTGTTGAAGAATTTTAAATTACATATAAAAACTTAATAAAATAAAAAAACTCTGATTATTGATTTAAGATTCTTTGTTTTTTTATTTGTAGACAGGAACATCTTCTATGTCTCTTGAGATAATTTTTATATTTGCAAATTGGCAATTAATTTATAATTCATATGTTTTTAGTAACGGGTTGTGCTGGATTTATTGGTTCCCATCTAATCAAAAAACTTCTTTTAGAAGGATACGATGTTTTTGGTATTGATAAAGCTGATCCTCTAAAAACTGACTCGATTAATTGTTATCGTTTAAAGGACTTGGTATCATTTGCAAAGCAAAAAAAAAGTAAAGGAAACTTTTTTTTTAAGAGAATAGATATTTTAGATAACGATAAACTAAATAGTTTTTTTAAAGAAAATCAATTTGATAAAGTAATTCATCTTGCAGCACTTACTGGAGTTAGAAATAGTACTGAAAATGGCAAACTATATTTAGAAAATAATATTCTGGGATTTTATAATATTATTGATTCTTGTAAGTTGTTTAACATAAAACATTTTATTTATGCAAGTAGTTCAAGTGTTTATAATAATTTGAACCATCAATTATCTAAAGAGCAAAATCAAACAGATAATTTACTAAGCATATATTCATGTACAAAAAAAACAAATGAATTAATTGCACATATTTATAACAAACTTTATAATTTAAAAAGTACTGGACTAAGATTTTTTTCTGTTTATGGACCTTTTGGAAGGCGTGATATGTCATACTATAAATTTACACAAGCGATCTACAATAATAATATACTATTTTTAACTAATAAAGGAATCAATATTCGTGATTTTACTTACATAGATGATGTAGCTCATGCGATTAAGCAGATTATTGTAAAAAAAATTAAAAAAGATTATGAGGTTTATAATTTAGGAAGAGGAAAACCAATAAGTATTATAAAAATTGTTCGAAAACTAGAATCAATTATTGGCAAAAAAGCACAAATATCTTATGTTGATTCCTTTGCAGAAGATTCATTAATTACCGCTGCAGACACAAAATTGATTCGGGAAGATTATGGGGTAAAATTTAATACTCTTATTGATGATGGTTTAAATGAATTTGTTAAATGGTATAAATATCATAAGGATGCTCGATTTAATAAGTCTATTTTTTAAATTTTCAATAGCTGGTTTTATAGGAGTGTGTACTAATTTTACTGTCACAGCATTTTTAAAAGAATTACTAAAGTTAAACAAGTATTTTTCAAATACAGCAGGAATTATTACCGCTTTGTCATTAAATTTTTTTATAAATAGAAATTGGACATTTAGTGTTGCAAATCATCTTCTCAAATTTCAACTAGTTAAGTTTTCTATTGTTGTTATAGTAAGCATTATATTGAATCATCTTATTGTATATTTCTTAACTTCTAAGATTAATTATAACTTTTATTATTCTAAACTGATTGCGATAGCGATTGTATTTATTTGGAATTTTTTAATGCATACAATTTATACATTTAATTATTTAGAACAATTTTAAATAAAATCATATATTTGTTTTAAAATTTTCGTTTTATGAAAAAAAGCACATACATATATATTTTATTTATTGGAATTTTATTTTACGCATGTGAAAAAACAGTCATTCAGCAAACAACTACTTATGATTGTTTAAATGGTACCTGTATTGAAAATACAGATAATAGCGGAGCTTACGTTTCTTTATCAGAATGTCAAGTTGCCTGTACCAATGGCGGTGGTTCAGGTGGTGGATCCGGAAGTGGTTCAGGTGGAGGTTCAGGTGGAGGTTCAGGTGGAGGTTCAGGCGGCGGTTCAGGCGGCGGTTCTGGAAGCGGTTCTGGAAGCGGATCAGGAGGCGGATCAGGAGGCACAGGAACGATAACATATAATTGTATTAATGGAGATTGTGTTGATCCGTCAGACGGAACGGGTATTTATAGTACTTTGTCAGAATGTATTTCAAGTAACGATTGTTTTGTCCCAACAACATTTAATTGTGTTAATGGAGATTGTATAGATCCTCTAGATGGAACAGGCATATATAGTTCCTTAATAGATTGTGAAAACATATGTAATGTCATCTTGCCATCATTTAATTGTATTAATAATGCTTGTGTTGATCCTATGGACGGGACTGGAGTATACTCTTCGTTAGAAAATTGTGAATTGATATGTGGTTCTGGAATACCTCCAACTTATGATTGCATTAGTAAACAGTGTATAGATCCTTTAGACGGAACAGGTCAATACTCCTCATTAATAGATTGTATAAATGACTGTGAAGGAGGAGGATCAGGAAGTGGGTCAGGCAGCGGTAAAAATAATAATAACATTAAAAAATCATCAAACTCCGAAATATTTTAGATAATTAATGTCTCTAATTTTTCAAAGTTTAACAGCTAACAAATCATATATATTATTATTATTTATATGTATATTTTCTAGATACATAACTACAATTTTTTACTTTGAAGATATTGATAGTTTAAGATTTGCTTTATCTGCTAGTGACTATAACATTCTTGAGTCTAGGCCTCATTTCCCTGGTTATCCTGTCTATTGTTTTATATTACAAATAGTTTATTGTTTGATTAATAGTGTAGCCATCGCATTTTCTTTTATTGGAGGGGTTTCTATTTTTATTATAATTTTTTTTATTAATAAGATAATAGGTTTATTTGTTAATGAAGGAAAAGTGTTTAATTTTTTAATAGTAATAATTTTGTTTAACCCATTTATGTGGTTAATGGGAAATAGGTATATGCCAGATATTTTTGGTTTATCTTTGTTGATTTCTGCTTCATACTTTTTTATTAAAATATTAAAATTTAATAAAAATAAAGATTATGTATTACTTGGTATTTTATTAGCATTGGAGTGCGGAGTTCGGATTTCTTTCATGCCATTCTTTCTTCCAGTTTTAATTTTGTTTTTTAAAAAAGGTATATTGCTGACCTTTCTTTCGTTTTCATTAGTTTTTTTATTATGGTTATTTCCATTAATTCATATAACAGGATTTGAGAATTTATTATCAGTATTTCAAAATGATTTTAATGGTCATTTCTACAAATGGGGAGGGACGATATTAAGTTCTGAAGTTTCAGCTTCCGAAAGATTCTTTAATGTTTTTAGATTTATATTTGTAGATGGCTTTTCATTTTATGAAGATGGAAGAAATTGGATTACTATTATTAACACTTTTTTTCTTTTAAATTTTTTCTTTATTTTAATATATAATTTTAAAAAAATTAGACTTTACTTTTTAATGAACAAAGAATTATTGATCTTTTCTTTGTGTTTTGTAATATATTTTGTGTGGATATTTCTTTTTCAAAATATAAATTATAAGCCGAGACATATTTTGCCTTTTATACCACTTTTTTGTTTTTTTATTTCTTTAAGTTCTAGTTTTTTTATGAAAAAAAGATTTAAAAATTTATTATTATTTATTTTAATCACACCATATTTATATATTTCTTCAATTGTTAATTTTCAGCATAAAAACCCATCTGCTATAAGTCAAATAAATCAATATTTTTCTAAAAATAGTGAACGTAAAATTGTTGTTTTTGCCGATGCTCTTAACATTTTCTATTTTAATAAAAGTTGTAATAACACAAATATTAAATATATTAATTCTAATAGCAGAACTTCTGTTATGACCAAGAATTATATTGATGCCGGCTATTCATTATATAGTTTAGTATATCTTCCAGAGATTAGAACAAACTTAGTTGATGAATTATATTTCTTTCATAATCCTTACGTCAATAGACTCTGGAGCGACTTAACACTTTACAAATATGAGTAGTATTACAATAATTGGAGGAGGTCCAGCTGGATTAGCAGCTGCACATTATTTAAAAAAAAATAAAATAGAATTTTTATTATATGAAGCAAGCAATAGAATTGGAGGCAACTGTATTACATTAAATGTTGGTGATTTTTATTTTGATTCCGGAGCTCATCGTCTTCACGATGTTGACAGAGATACTACGAATATTTTTAAAAAACTTTTAAAAGACGACTTAATGAAAATTGATATTGGAAGTCAGATATTTTCAAATAACCAGTTTATTGATTTTCCAATATCACCATTAAATTTACTAAAATTTTTGGGCTTTAGATCTTTTTCAATTGAGGGAGTGAAAATATTATTTAAAATGGTTTTCAAAAAACCTGAGAAAAATGATTTTAAATCTTTAGTAACATATAAATATGGAAATAAAATTTCGAATTTATTCTTACTCAATTATTCAGAAAAATTATGGGGTGTTTCTGCAGAAAAATTATCTCAAAAAATTTCTGGTAAAAGATTAAAAGGTTTAGATCTTAAAACATTTCTTATAGAGCTTATTTTCGGCCAAAGTAAAAAAACTAAGCACTTAGATGGTTCATTTTATTATCCTAAGAATGGTATTGGTTCGCTTTTTGAAGAATTAGCTAATTATATTGGAAATGAAAAATTATTTCTTAACAAAAAAATAACACAAATAAATCATTCACAACAAAAGATAAATTCAATTGAAATAAATAATGAGGAAAATATATTTGTTGACGAACTGATTAGTAGTATTCCCTTGAATGTTTTTATTTCTAAAATGAATCCACCTGCTCCAAAAGAAATAATTGATATTGTATCACAAATAAAGTTTAGAAATGTTATTCTTGTTGTTCTTTTTCTAAATAAGGAAAGAATAAATTTTAATGGCTCTATGTACTTTCCTTCTAAGGAATTTCCATTCACAAGAATATATGAACCTAAAAACAGAAGTGATTTTATGAGCCCCAAGAACAAAACATCTTTAGCTATTGAGATCCCATGTTTTAGTACTGATAAAATCTGGAATGATAGTGATGATATTATTATTTCAATAATTAAAGATAAATTACTTTCAATAAAATTAATTGAAAGTAATTTAGTTATCAAATCTTTAGTTTATAGGATAAATAATGCATACCCAGTATTAGAATATAATTTTGAAAATAATATTAATGGCTTAACTAATTATTTGTCTGAATTTAAAAATCTTAAAATTCTAGGTAGAAATGGTCTATTTGAGTATAGTCATATACATGATCAATTCATTAGTGCAAGAAATGTAATAAAAGAAATTAAAGCGAAAAACAATAGATAAACAATAAACTAAAATGATAAAGCTACTACAATGTTAAAAAATTTACCTTATTTAAACTCTGGCATAATAATAGGTATAATATTATTCCAATCAATTTTTATTGCTCCTGCAATAAATCAATTAATTAGCACAAATGAGGCAGCTGTTTTTTTGAGATATATATGGCCTATATTTTTTATAATAATTGGTTTGTTGTCATTAATATCCTTCGTATCTATTTTAAAAGATAAAAATCAAAAACCAGTACTAAAAGTTTATATAGTTATAAGTTTAATTTTAATGTTAAGTTGCTTCTTTTCTGTTCCATTTATTAATAATGCAAAAGATCTAAAAGATGAATTCCTTTGGTCAATTTTGCATATGAAAACAGTTGTCTTCACATTAATTAGTCTTATATTAAATATATTAGTAGTTGCCAGATGGATTTTTGTTTTTAAAGAACCGATTTAAAATAATCATGTAAACATTATTTTAATTTAAAAGCTATACGAATTTATATTTACGAGATAGAAAACAATTTAGAAGTAATTAATAAGAAATTCGTTCCTCAAATTGTTAATCTATTTTATCGCCTTTTTTGTAATTTTCTGTTTTAATTAATTCTCCTTTTTCAGAATAGTACTTTGCAATCCCATCTTTTTTGCCATTTAAATAATTCATTTCACTTTTTAATGTGCCGTCTTCATACCAAGATTTAAAAGAACCATTAAAAACATAAAAACCAACTTCTTTCTGTAATTTTTTATAATGATCATTATACTCATTTAAAAAGTTTCTTTCCTTTTGTAAATTTCCATTTTCCCAATATGTTTTTTGATTTCCAATTGGGTTGTCATGATCATAATTTCCCTTAAATCTTAAATTTCCATTATCCCAATATTCAAGATATTCTCCAAAGGCTTTATCATTAATATAATAGGAAATTTGCTTTATTTTCCCATTTTCGTGCCATTTTTTAATTTCACCGTTTCTTCTTTCACTTTCTTTTTTTTGCCCAAAACCAATCATAGGCAAGCAAAATAATATAAGTAGTAGTTTTTTCATTTTTAATTTATTGTTTTAAAGCAACCAATTTAATCATTTTTAACAATATTGTAATTTGCCTTCTTACCACAGTTGAACTTTGACATACACTAGAGTGTTTTCTGCAGGAAAGGTAAATTACAGTTACATTAAAATTTATTAAGTTTGAAAAAAATATAATTATGAGATACTGGATTATTCTTTTCTATGTTTCATTTTTCTTCTTTACAGTACTAGCTTTTACTGAATACTTTGACTTTACTTTATGGGGTGAAAAAGGAGTAATCTTAGAAAAAGATACTTATAACCCTTTCAAGTTAATAATTTATATAATTATTTCATTCGGTTCTTTTATTAGTATTTTTATTCACTGGTGTTTTTCTCTGCTCTTTTTTAAATTAGAAAAATTTAAAAACAATAATCTAAAATAAAAAAACTACTACTTATATTATTTTGCTTGCCTTTAGTTTTATTCAATAATTATTTTTTTTTCTGATGAACCATCATTGTATAAGTAGATTAGGAATTGATTTTTTTGTTTTGTTTTTCTTCCTAATAGATCTGTTATTTTTATAATTTTCTTAGTGAATGTTTGATCATTAATTGAATTTGCATTGTTAACAATTATTTTGCCAGTCATCCCTCCTGCAGCGTGTCCATAGACTGAACAATCATAATTATATGTGCCTGAAATAGTAAATACGTAACTGTAAATATCTGTTGAAGTTGTGGGAGTTGATACAAATGATTCTGGATTATTAAAAGATAGCCCGGTTAAAGTGTTAATATCAAAATTCACATTATGATTTCCACCTTCATTAATCCAATATACGGTATCTCCCGTACTAATATTCAATTCGTAAGGATTAAAATAAAGCATTCCAGTATTTACAATATGCGAAGTTTGTGCTAAAAGCGTTAATGGAAAGTAGATTAATATAAGTAGTATTTTTTTCATTTTATTTTTTTAATTTGTTGTTAACTTAATCATTTTTAAGCATTTTTAAACATGTGCTGATTTATCTTTTCATTATAGATAAACTTAGAGACATACACAATGGATTCTTATTTTATTGTGCGGTGAGGAAGGGATTCGAACCCCCGAAACAGTCTCCCGTTTACACGCTTTCCAAGCGTGCGCCTTAAGCCACTCGGCCACCTCACCAAATTAGTGCAAATTTATAATTCAATTATATATTATGTTTAAAAAATAAGCATTAATTATTTTTTTAATTTGAAAAGATCGTATGCGTTTTTAGTTGTAGTTTTAGCTACCTCTTCTAAACTCACATCATGAATCTCTGCTATTTTTTTAGCTATGTTTAAAAGATACTTGCTTTCATTTCTTTTACCTCTGTATGGATTTGGAGCTAAGTATGGAGAGTCAGTTTCTAGTAATAAATGTTCTAAATTAATATTTTTAATTGTATGATCTAATCCTGAGTTTTTAAAGGTTAAAACGCCGCCTATTCCCAAATAAAAACCATTTAAATCAATAATTTTTTTTGCATCATCTTCGTCTCCAGTAAAGCAATGAAACACACCTGTCAGTTTACTATCATTTAAAGATTCAACTATTCTGAATGCTTCATCAAATGATTCTCTCACATGAATTACTATAGGAATTTTATATTGCTTCGCTAGCTTAATTTGGTGCGCAAAAGCTTTTTTTTGAATTTCTATTGTACTCTTATCCCAATATAAATCTATTCCTATTTCTCCAACAGCAATATATTTATTTTTGTTTAGTTCATTTTCAACATGATGAATTTCTTCTTCAAAGTTTTCTTTCGTTACATCACATGGATGAAGCCCCATCATTGGAAAGCAATTTTCTGGAAATTTTTGGCACAGATTTAGAAGACTTTCAGAGTATTTGCTTGATATATTAGGTAATAGTAATTTTTCAACTCCATTTGAAATTGCATCTTTGACTACTAATTCTCTATCCTCATCAAACTGAGAACTGTAAAGGTGGGTATGTGTATCAATAAATTTCATTGCTGGTAAAATTAGGATTATTTATATAATTTTACAAAGTGTCAAAAAAAATTAAAATATTAGTTATTAGATTTAGCTCTATAGGAGATATTGTGCTAACAACACCAATAGTTAGATGTATTAAATTGCAACTTGGTGCTGAAATTGATTATTTAACTAATTCATCTTATGAATCCTTAATAAATAAAAATAAGTATTTGAACAAGGTTCATATATATAATGATAATTTTAAATCAACATTAAAGAATTTAAAAGAACAGAAATATGATTACATAATTGACTTACAAAATAATTTTAGGTCTATTTTATTTTGTTTGTTTTTAAGTGCTAAAGTCTTTAGATTTAAGAAAAATACTCTCAAGAGACTTTGGTTAATTTACACAGGAAATAACAGACTAAACAATCATATTGTAGATAGGTATTTTACTGCTGTTTTACCATTAAATGTGATAAAAGATAAAAAGAAATTAGATTTTATTTGTATTGATCAAAAAATCACTGGTTTTGATGTTTCTTCAAATTATATTTCATGGTGTATCGGCGGCAGCTATGAAGGGAAAAAACTATCTCCATTACAAATTTCAAATACTATAAATGAAATAAAAAAACCTGTAGTTTTAATCGGAGGAGATGGCGATCAAGAAATTAGCTCTCAGGTTTTGAGACTCTGTAATTATAAAGAAGTTTTTGATTTTTGTGGCAAAACAAATTTGATGCAATCAGCACTTTTAATAAAAAATAGTCAACTATTGTTAACAAATGACACTGGAATGATGCATATAGCTGCCTCTTTCTCAATGCCTATAATATCATTTTGGGGTTGTACAAAGCCAAGCTTAGGCTTTTCCCCATATATGTCAAGTTCAAAATCTGTTAAAATTATTACTCCAACCACATTTAGGCCGTGTTCTAAGCATGGGAAAACCTGTCGAGTTAAACAAGAAGGATGTATAAAAAATATTTCTTCAAAAAAAATTATTGAGGAAGTGAATAAGTTAATTAAATAGTGCTTTTAGTTCAGAAGCTTCACTAGCTTCAAGTTTTCCGCTTAGGATTAATGATAGCTGCCTTCTCCTTAATGCACCGTCAAATCTATTTTTTTCGAGTTCAGTTTCTGGTATAACTTGTGGAACTTTCGCTGGTTTACCCATATCATTTACAGCTACAAATGTATATATGGCCTCATTGCACTTAGTTTTTGTCCCAGATAAAGTATCTTCTATCCATACATCTATAAAAATTTCCATCGAAGAAGAGAACGATCTAGAAATATTAGCTTCAAGAGTAACAATACTACCTCTTGGAATTGGATGTTCAAATGAAACATTATTTACTGATGCTGTTACGCAAGTTCTTTGAGCGTGCCTATTTGCAGTAATTGCAGCCGTTATATCCATCCAATGCAAAAGGCGCCCTCCCATTAAATTATTGAGATTATTTGTATCATTAGGTAATACAATTTCTGTTAAAGTTGCTCTTGATTCTTTTGGAGTCTTTGCGCTCATAATCTTACTTTGATAGTAGCCATGCTTCAGGGTTTTCTTTTCTAATTGAATTTAACGCAACAACAGCTTCATCTCTACTTTTAAAACTATTGTAGCTTACTCTAATTAACTTACCTCCTGAAAGTATTTCTGACTTATAATTCCATTTATTTAATTTCTTTTGCATCTTAATCGCATTTTTTTTCTCAGCGAATGCTCCAGCTATTATATAATAGTTGTTGTGTTTTTCAATAGAATTTATGGGTAATTTTTTTTCTAGATTTTCTTCTTTAGTAACTTTGTTGTCAAGTTGTTTAATGACGTCACTATTCTGAACTTTATCTACCTTAATGTTGGTGTTTTTTTTGTCAATTTTTTTATTATAATCAACAGTTTTTTGTTTGTTTTCAAATGGGCTAAGAGAAGCCATTTGATCATAAATACTTGTTATTTTGTCTTGTTGAGTTAAGCTAATGAAAGCGAAAGTAATAAGGGGTACCAATACAGCAGCTGCTTTTAAAACTAATTTTTTTGTTTCAAATTCTGATTTAATAATTTTTGTAGTGTTTTTAATCTCATCAGTAGTTGAAACTACTCGTCTGATCTTTTTAGGGTATGTAGTATTTAGCCCAAATGAATCAGTTCTATAATTAGTACTTTTATCTTGAATAAAAAATACGTTTTTTTCATTACTTAAAGTAAATAATCCAATTTTATCTAATCTCAATATTTTAGATGTTGATAGTTTATTATTGCAGTCATTACTGAATTTATAAACCTCATTTTTAGCTTCGTTTTGAGATATATTTTCTTTTTTAGCGATGTGAGTAATTAATAATCCATCGTTACTTTTTAAATTTACATTAAACAAAATATGTTTAGAAGGAGGTGTTATGGAATTTGTTTTCTCATTTATTTCTGAAGGAGTATCATTGCAAACAAACCCGCCAAAATCAGGGACGATTACACAGTCATTTTGAAAAAGAAGTTCAGAGATATATTTTTCAATTGAATTTTTCATAGTGCTAAATTAATAATTTTATCTAATAATCTGCTGAATTTTTTTGAGATCCTCTAACGTATCAATTGAATAAGATTCAAAGTTAGTTATTCCAACTTTAATTCTGTAATGATTGTCTAGCCATCTCAATTGTTCTAGTTTTTCCTTTTTTTCATTTTTAGTTTCTTTTAATTGACAAATTTTTTCTAACACATTCTTTTTGAATGCATAAATCCCCACATGTAAAAAACAACTGCGAGTATGGTTTTGTTTTATTTCTCTACAAAAATTAAGGGCAAAACTGTTTTTGTCAATTATTGCTTTTGGATGATTTCTATCAAAAAATAGTTCTTTTGATGAGCTTTTTTTCGCAAGAGTTGCGATATCAATTTCAGAATTATTAAACAAATTTACTAATTGATCAATTTGAAGAGGATCTATAAGTGGTTCATCTCCTTGAATGTTAACTACTAAGTCAAAGCTCTTGTCATACTTATCTATAACCTCTCCACATCTGTCTGTTCCAGTTCTATGTTTAGTTGAAGTTAAAATTACATTTCCACCAAATTTTGTAACGTGGTTAAATATTCTATTGTCATCTGTTGCAACAATTACACTGTCTAGATTTTTTGATTTTAAACATTGTTCGTAAACCCTTTGAATCATGCTTTTCCCACAAATATCTAATAAAGGTTTGCCTGGTAATCTTGTGGACTCATATCGTGCGGGAATTATTCCTAATACTTTCATTAAATTTTTAAACTACATTGTAAAGCAAAAGTTCTGGGAGGCATCATTGTTGCGGGTCTGGTCATATATTCTCGATTTAATAGATTGTTTACTACAAAGCCAAATTTTATCATACTATTAACTTGATACCCTAAGCGCATATCAACAATAAAATCTCCATTTTTAAATTTTTCTCTTGCCTCATTAATTCCTGGGATTAAAGCTTCGATTGTTGTAGATGTAAATATATCGTCTATATTTCTCATGAAATCATTGTATCTAAAGCTTGTACCAAAAGACATGTCTTTGTAAATAATTTCAAAATCAGTTTTGGCAATATGATTATACCTATATTTTAAAATAGAGGGGTCAGAACTACTTGAATTATAAGTTACTGGAGTATTTGTGCTGTCTATTTCATACTGTAAATCAGGTTCTAAGGATATCGGATTCATATATGTGTATCCTGCTAGCAAATTAATGGTTAAATCACGAGTTATTTTCCCTTGTCCTGAAGCAGTAATTTCTATTCCACTTATTTGTGTTTTTCCAACATTTAACGATTTAAATCCAAATCCTTCAAAACCATTTCCTGGCTCCCATTTCCCAAATGAAAATTCCATCATATCATTATATCTCATTAAAAATAAAGCGGCATCTAAGTAGCCTAACCATTTCCCAAATTTAAGCCCCTGCTTGATTCCAAACTCTGTACTCCATCCACTTTCAGGTTTCAGAGATGGATTAGGAAAAATATCTAATCCAGATTGAGTCGCTCGAATAAATAATTCTGCCATAGATGGGAACCGAAATCCTTGTCCCCAAGAAGCTCTTAAGTACGTAGCTTCAGCTGCTTGGTAGTTTATCCCTGATCTAAATACTGGCTTACTAGCAACAAAATTATTTATTGGTTCTCCATCAATAATATGTTTAGTTTCAGAATTAATTTCAAATCTCTCGTATCTAGCTCCTAATGAGATATTAAATCTTAAGTATTTTTTATCTAATTGAGCATATACAGAATTATTTATTCTCTTATTATCACCACTAAATAAATCTGATCTGCCATATACAACTTCATTAGAAGTTCCTGTAGTAATATTTAAACCATATTCTTCAATACTTTTCTGCCATTGATAATCACTA
>MDTC01203632.1_pt1 | contig 13844 bp, 7 predicted proteins | sample 811181 | NCBI WGS metagenome assembly MDTC01 (sample SAMN05326644, study PRJNA326480) | marine metagenome | isolation source: seawater | place: Pacific Ocean: North | collected 2011
CCGCGGTACGCGACGGCGGATCAGCCACGAAACCATCGGTTCCAGGCCGAGCGCGAGAAACAGCGCTGTGCCCACATAAAGCAGGATCGTCGACAACGTCTGCACGCTCGCGATGAGCAGGAGTCCGAGACCCACGCCGAGGGTCGCGACGAATGCGACGCGGAAGGGGTTCTGCAGCTTCACGGGACCTCGTTCTCTCAGGCGTGACCCGCCTGGCGATCAGAATACGCATAGCCGGGGCCTAGTCGGTGATGCATCGCCTCCCTGGGGACTTTCAGGACATGTTCGCTAGTCTGAAATGTCGAGTTTTCGGCGTGCGTCGACGTCCGTGCGCCGAGGAAGGTTTTTCGTGCGTTTCGTATGGGCTGTGGTCGCGCTGGTTCTGGCGACCGTGATGATCGGGGCGGGAATCGCCCAGCGGACGATCTTCCAGGGCCCACGGTCGACGACAGCCGATGTTTCGATCACCCAAGACGAGCCGTATCTGGTCATCGACGGCGCCGTGCTGACCGCGAACCCCGGGTCCCAGACGCTGCGGGTGCTGGGGGATGGCTCTGTCTTCGCCGCTTACGGCAGAACTGCCGACGTGCAGGCATGGCTTGCTGACACCACCTACAACCAGGTAGTGCAGACCGAGGACGGCTCGCTCGTTACCGAGGAGATCGAGCCGACTCCTGAGCCCGAACCGACCGTCGACCCCACCGCCACGCCGGCAACCGACGCCCCGACCGAGGACGGGGCAGCGGCGGGGGATGCCGCGACCGATCAGGGCACCGAGGAGGAAGCTATTCCGGGGCGGAACCCGGCAGGGTCCGATCTCTGGCTGGATGAGTACCAGCAGGAAGACCTCGTCATCGCGCCGCTGCAGCTTCCATCCGACATGAGCGTCATCATCGCCTCGGATGGAACAGAACCTGCCCCGACGACGGTGAGTGTCACCTGGCCGATCGAGAACTCCACGCCCTGGGCTGGACCCCTGATCGTCGGTGGCGGCATCCTGATGGCGGTCGGCGTTGTGCTCTACGTCCTCGGCATCCGTCACGTGCGCCGTTCGCGGGGTCCGCGCCGCAAGGGTCTGCCCGTGCCGGTGACGGAGCCGATTGATCTGTCTGTCGCGGAGTCTGACAAGGGCGTCATCAGTGCCAGCAAGCCACGGCGGGCGCTCGGGCGCGGACGAAAGACGTTCATTGCTCTCCCCGTTGCGGCGGTCACGGTCGGCCTGCTCTCTGGCTGCACGTCTGACGCGTGGCCGCAGCTGGTGCCGACCGAGACGCCGAGCCCGACCGCGTCGGTCATCGTGCCGGAGGGCCAGCAGGCTCCAGCCGTCACCAAGCAGCAGGCCGAGCGGATCGTCGAGCAGGTGGCTCAGACGGTGGCGCAGGCCGATGAGGCTAAGGATGCTGACCTCGCAGCGACCCGGCTCGACGGTGCGCTTCTGGCAGAGCGCAAGACGAACTACACACTGAGGGAGGCCATCGCCGATTATGCGATGCCGACGGCAGTTCCCGGCAAGCCCGTCGAGGTCGTGCTGCCGCAGGCCTATAACGGCTGGCCGCGTTCGTTCCTGGCGATCGTCACGGATGACGAGGCCAACACGTCGAGCATCATGGTGCTGACCCAGGCAGACCCGTGGACTCCCTACAAGCTGAGCTATATCGGCAACCTCGGTGGCAATACGCTGATGCCCGAGCTCGCCCCCTCCTACATCGGCGCCAGCCAGCTCGCCCCGGATTCGCCGTTCCTGTTGCTGCCGCCTGACGAGCTCGCCTCCGCGTACGCCGATGTGCTCGACAAGGGCGATGAGTCGGAGTTCGCGGGGATGTTCGACGAGCAGAGCGACCTCTTCCGTGCGGGAGTCGTCGCCGACCGCAAGGAACGTCTCGACGACTTCAACGAGACCGGAGCCGAAACCGGCAGTCTGACCTTCAGCGCCGCCGCCGGTGAGTTCCCTCCGTTCGCGATCGCCACGCTCGAGAGCGGCGCGATCGTCGCGGTAAGCATCGCCGAGACCGACACCGTCAAGCCGACCAACGAAGACGCCGTCATCAAGCTGGACAACAATGCGACGGTCAAGACTCTTTCGGGCGCGGACCAGTCGGCATCCGGGTTCTCGACGACCTTCAGCGACCAGCTCTTCTTCTATGTTCCGGAAAAGGGATCGAACGAACCGATCCGGCTTCTGGGGTACTCGAGTTCGATTTTGAAAGGCTCTGTGCTGTGACACTTCCCGGCTCCAACGTTCCTCTCCGGGGCGCCGTCGACCTGTCAGCCCTGCGCAACCGCCCGGCAGCGGCATCCCCGAGTGAGCCTGCTGCTGGCGCCCCCGCGGGGGGAAACACGGCGCGGCTGGTGATCGACGTCACAGACGCGATGTTCCCCGAGGTTCTTGAGCTGTCCAAGACGGTGCCTGTCGTCGTGGACCTGTGGGCCGAATGGTGCGGGCCGTGCAAGCAGCTCAGCCCCGTCCTCGAGCGTGTTGTCACGGAGCATGCGGGCCGGTTGGTTCTGGCAAAGGTCGACGTCGACGCCAACCCGCAGCTTGCTCAGGCGTTCCGCGCCCAGTCGATTCCAATGGTCGTGGCCCTGGTCGGCGGTCAGGCTGTGCCGTTGTTCACCGGCGCCGTTCCCGAACAGCAGGTGCGCGAGGTGTTCGCCCAGTTGCTGCAGCTTGCCGCGCAGAACGGCGTCACCGGCTCAGTCGGCTCAGGCGACGCCGACGCTGCTGATGAAGAGGGTGCTGCTGCCGAGCCCGCGATGCCGCCGCTTCACGCCGAGGCGTTCGCTGCGATCGAGTCCGGCGACTATGCGGCGGCGATCTCTGCGTACGAGCGCGCGCTCGCTGAGAACCCGCGCGACGCCGACGCGCGGGCGGGGCTCGCCCAGGTGCGGCTGCTCTCTCGGGTCCAGGATGCCGACCTCCAGGCCGCGCGCGCAGCGGCTGCGGCTGCTCCGACTGATGTCGACGCTCAGCTGCTGGTCGCCGACCTCGATCTTGCGGGTGGTCACGTTGAGGACGCCTTTGATCGATTGCTCGATCTGTTCGCGGCGTTGCCCGACGATGATCGCGCGCCAGTGCGGGAGCGGCTGCTTGAGCTGTTCGGCATCGTGGGCGACGACGACCCGCGCGTCATCCGGTCGCGCAGTCGCCTCGCGTCGCTGCTGTTCTGACAGTGGGCGCCCGGAAGGGCGAATTGCCCTGCGTCAGTCGCGGATAGTGGAGGGCACCCGGGCCTGCGGGTCGTAGCGCAGCCAGATGACGCTCGTCGCGGGCAGCACCATTGACGCTCTGCCGTCCTCGCCTGCAACGACCATCCCGAGGTTGCCGACGCCTGCGCCGCCGTAGTCCTGCGCGTCGGTGTTGAGGATCTCGCGCCAGACTCCGCTGTGGGGAAGGTCGAGCGCGTAGTTCGAGAGCGTGGACCCCGAGAAGTTGCACACTGCGGCGACGATGTTGCCGTCCCAGTCCCGTCGGGTGAAGGCGAGCACACTCGGGTTCCATGAGGGAGCGCCGATGCGCGAGAACGCAGACCCGTCGTTGTCGCGACTCCACAGGGGTGGGTTGGCGCGGTACGTGCCGTTGACAGCACCGACGAAGTCCTGGAGCTGTCGGTGGGTCGGCTGGTCTAGCGTCCACCAGTCGAGCCCGCGCGATTCAGACCACTCCGCCATCTGCCCGAACTCTTGCCCCATGAAAAGCAGCTGCTTGCCGGGGTGCGCCCACATGTAGGCGAGGTACGCCCGCATGTTCGCGAGCTTGGCAGCATGATCGCCCGGCATCCGAGAGAACAGACTTCCCTTGCCGTGCACTACCTCGTCGTGGCTGATCGGAAGCACGTAATTCTCGCTGAATGCGTACACGAACGAGAAGCTCAGCTCACCCTGATGGTAGGAGCGGTACAGGGGATCTCGCTTGATGTATTCGAGACTGTCGTTCATCCAGCCCATGTTCCACTTGAACCCGAAACCGAGCCCGGCGTGGTCGGTGGGCGCGGTCACACCGGGGAAGCTCGTCGATTCCTCGGCCATCATGCTGATGCCCGGGAACGTCTTGTAGCACGTCGCATTGACCTCCTGCAGGAACCGAATGGCCTCGAGGTTCTCCCGACCGCCGTGGATGTTCGGTTCCCACTCGCCAGCGTTGCGCGAGTAATCGAGGTAGAGCATCGAGGCGACGGCATCCACGCGCAGTCCGTCGACGTGGAACTCGTCGTACCAGTACAGCGCGTTGGCGACCAGGAAGTTGCGGACCTCGTTGCGTCCGTAGTCGAAGATGAGCGTTCCCCAGTCCTTGTGCTCGCCGCGACGGGGGTCCGGGTGCTCGTAGAGGGCCCTGCCGTCGAACTTCGCGAGTGCGAACTCGTCCTTGGGGAAGTGTCCGGGAACCCAGTCCATGATGACGCCGATGCCGGCCTGGTGCAGCCGGTCGATCAGGTACTTGAGGTCGTCGGGGCTGCCGAATCTGCTCGTGGGTGCGAAGTAACCCGTGACCTGATAGCCCCAGGATCCGCCGAACGGATGCTCCGCGAGGGGGAGGAACTCCACGTGGGTGAAGCCAAGCGCGCTCACGTGTTCGATCAGAGGGTCGGCTGCGTCGCGGTACGACAAGCCGGGGCGCCACGAGCCGAGGTGGACCTCGTAGATCGACATGGGCTCGGTCACCGGGCGACTCTTGGAACGTCGTGAAATCCAGGCCGAGTCCTGCCATCGGTACGACGACGCGGTGACGACCGACCCGGTAGCGGGGGGAACCTCCGCGAGTCGGGCCAGCGGGTCGGCCTTCAGCCGCCACTGCCCGTCCGGTCCCTGGATCTCGTACTTGTAGACCGCTCCCTCATCGACAGCGGGGATGAACAACTCCCAGACCCCGGAGCCACCCATCGAGCGCATCGCGTGGGCTGCGCCGTCCCACCCGTTGAAGTTGCCGACGACCCGAACTGCGCGGGCGTTCGGCGCCCAGACGGCGAAGGATGTGCCATGGCTGTCTTCGTGGGTTCGAACGTGTGAGCCCAGGACGTCCCAGAGCCGCTCGTGGCGTCCCTCGCGGATCAGATGGAGGTCCAGTTCGCCGATGGTGGGAGAGTGCCGATAGGGATCGTCGTCCCGGTAGTCGGGTCCGTCGTCGTACGTCGCGTCGATCCGGTAGGAACCAATCGGTCCGGTGACCGTGCCCTCCCAGATGCCTGCCGCGACATGCTCCAGCCGCACGCGTTTGCCGCCATCGAATACGGCGGTGACCGTCGCGGCGAGCGGTCGGCGGGTCCGGATGACCCACGTGTTCTTGCCGGTGGGATGGATGCCGAGAACGCTGTGGGGGTCGTGATGGCTGCCGTGCGCGACGGCGTCGAGTGTGGCGGGGTCGATCGTAGTCATCGCTGTCCCTCAATCCGCAGGATGTGCACGGGCTCGCGGAAGGCGTCGAGCCGCACGTAGTTGTGGTCTGTCCAGGTCCACTGGGCCCCGGTGATGAGGTCGGTGACCCCGAAGGCCTCACCCGGTTCGACGCCCCACACGCGAGTGTCGAGGTGGACCGTGGTCTCGCGCACCGAATGGGGGTCGACGTTCACCACGACGAGGATCGTGTCGGATTCGCCCGTCGGCGAGAGGGCGGCATCCAGGTGCTTCGAATAGACGAGGATCGCGTCGTCGTCGCTCCAGTGGACCGTGAGATTTCGCAACTGACGCAGTGCCGGGTGATCCCGGCGGATCTCGTTGAGGCGGGTCAGGAACGGCGCGAGGGATGAGCCCGCCGCGTCGATCGCCTCCCACTCGCGGAACTTGTACTCGTACTTCTCGTTGTCGATGTTCTCTTCGGAGCCCGGCCGGGCGACATTCTCGAACAGTTCATAACCCGCATACACGCCGTAGACCGGCGCAGCCGTGGCGGCGATCGCGGCACGGATGACGTACGCCGCGTGGCCGCCGTACTGGAGGTACTCGGTGAGGATGTCGGGGGTGTTCACGAAGAGGTTGGGCCGAAGGAAATCAGCTGTCTCGTGGGCAAGCGAGGAGAGGAACTCCTCGAGCTCCTCCTTCGTGTTGCGCCAGGTGAAGTAGGTGTAGCTCTGTTGGAACCCCGCCATTGCCAGCCCCTGGAGCGGAGCGGGGCGGGTGAACGCCTCGGCCAGGAAGACGACATCCGGGTGCTCGGCGTTCACCTCGCGGATCAACCACTCCCAGAACTGGAGCGGCTTGGTGTGCGGGTTGTCGACGCGGAAGATGCGTACGCCCTGCGCAATCCAGTGGCGCACGATCCGCAGCACCTCGGCGCGGATTCCCTCGGGATCGTTGTCGAAGTTGATCGGATAGATGTCCTGATACTTCTTCGGGGGGTTCTCGGCGTACGCGATGGACCCGTCGGGGAGCGTCGTGAACCACTCCGGGTGGCTTGTCACCCACGGATGATCCGGGGACGCCTGCAGCGCGAGGTCGAGCGCAACCTCGAGCCCTTCGGCGGCAGCTGCCCGCACGAACGCACGGAAGTCGGCGAGAGTGCCGAGATCAGGATGCACGGCATCATGTCCGCCCTCTGCCGCGCCGATCGCCCACGGCGAGCCCGGATCGCCCGGACCGGGGGTCAGCGAGTTGTTCGGGCCCTTGCGATTCGTGCGCCCGATCGGATGGATCGGCGGCAGGGACACGACGTCGAAACCCATCCGTGCAACCGCGGGAAGCCGCTTGCTGGCAGTGCGAAACGTACCGCTCTTGACGGTGCCGTCTTTGCGGAGTTTTGCCCCTTCGGACCGGGGGAAGAACTCGTACCAGGCGCCCACGCCTGCCCGTTCGCGTTCGACGAGCAAGTCGCGGTCGCTGCCCACGGTCACGAGGGACTGCAGCGGGCGAACCGTGAACGCTGCCTCCAGACGCGGATCGTCAATAAGGCTGAGCGGCTCGGTGCCGGCATCCGCGCGGAACTGCTCTGCCATCTCGGTGAGCATGCGGCGCTCGGCTGCCGGTCGATCGCGTTCGGCAGCGCCGCGTTCGCACAGCAGCGCCCCCATCTCCAGCATGAGGGGGACATCGACACCGGCGAGCACTTTGACGTGGGCCGCGTGGTGCCAGGTGGCGAAGTCGTCAGCGAAGGACTCGAAGTGGAACGTCCAGGTTCCCTCCTCAAGGAGCGCAACGTTCGTCCACCAGCGGTCGAATCCGTCCCCCGCAGGGTCCAGGCGATGCAGCGACTCGTCGCCCGACGGTGAGGTCAGGCGCAGGTGAACGCCGATGCGATCGTGGCCCTCGCGGAAGGCCGTGACGCCGAACGCGACAGCCTCGCCGTGAAAGGCGCTCGGGCTATAGGCCGCGTCGGGGGTGTCAGGCCTCGGCCGGACCATGGGGATGCGTCCCATGGCGGCGTCAGCGGCCGGCGCGAGCGGCGAGGCGGGGCGCACCGGGATCGCGGTGGCGCTTCGCCACGGCCGAGGAACGGGGGAGTGTCTGCTGGTTGCCACGTTTCGAACCTACCCCGCGCACCGCCAGCGGGAACAGGTGTGGACAGGGGGCGCGCCGTCCGCAACAATGCGCCCCTGGAAGAGGCTCAGGCCGGGTCGGCTACGAACAGGCGCATCGATGTCGGACCGAGCTCGACGGATGACGCGGGCTCGTGGGCGGTGATGTCGTCCGACGGATGCTCGTCCTCGCTCGACCAGACCGCTCGATATCGCGCGACCCCCTCGACCCGTGGCAGAAGCACGGTAACCGGACGCTCGGTGCCGTGCACCACGAGAAGAATCCGGTTGGGTGCCTCGAGTTCGGGAGTCGAAGTCGCGAGGTACTGCAGCGTGCGGTGCGTCGGATCGGCCCACCGCGCGCCCGACATCATCTCGCCGTGTTCGTCGTACCAGTCCATGACTGACGCTGACGGCGTCTCCTGGTCGTCGCGCGCGAATCTGCTCGGACGCAGCGCGGGGTTCTGCGCGCGCAGGGTCAGGAGGCGCTGGACGTGGGCGAAAAGGTTCGCCTGCCAGGGCGCGTGCTCCCACGGCAACCAGGTCAGCGGCCCGTCGTGGCAGTAGGCGTTGTTGTTGCCATGCTGCGTGCGTCCGAACTCGTCACCTGCAGTGATCATCGGGACTCCCGCGGAGAGCAGGAGCGTGCCCATCAGATTGCGCATAGCCCGGCGCCGCGTAGCCAGGATGAGCGGGTCGTCAGTCTCGCCCTCGGCCCCATGGTTGAACGACCGGTTCGTGTCGGCGCCATCACGATTGTGTTCGCCGTTTGCGGTGTTGTGTTTGACGTCGTACGACACCAGGTCGTGGAGCGTGAAGCCGTCGTGTGCTGTCACGAAGTTGACGCTCGCAAGCGGACCGCGTTCGGCGCTGAAGGTGTTCGACGACCCAGCGAGCCGTGTCGCGAACCCGCCGACCCCCACGGGCGCGCTCGCGGCGCGACGACCGTAGTCGACATCGCTGAGCCAGAAATTGCGCACGCTGTCACGGTAGCGGTCGTTCCATTCCATCCAGCCCGGACCGAAGTTGCCTGTCTGCCAGCCACCCATCCCGACGTCCCACGGCTCGGCGATCTTCTTGACATCCGCAAGCGCGGGATCGTCGATGATCGCTCGAAGCAAGGGATGCTCGGGGGTGAAGGTGTGCTCGCGGTCACGCCCGAGCGTCGTGGCGAGATCAAAGCGGAAACCGTCGACCTGCACGTCGTTGGCCCAATACCGCAGCGAGTCGAGGACCAGGCGGGAGGCGGCATCCGTCGCGGTATCGACGCTGTTTCCGCAGCCTGTGACGTCGATGTAGGCGCCGTCGGCGTGCTGACGGTAGTAGCCCCGGTTGTCGATGCCCCGGAAGCTCGAGCGCGGGCCACCGAGCTCGGCCTCGGATGTGTGGTTGTAGACGACGTCGAGGATGACTTCCAGGCCGGCCTCGTGCAGGAGCTTGACCATGCCCTTGAACTCCCGCAGCACCGCTTCCGGACCCTGGCGCCGGTTCTCTTCGGTCGCATAGGCGGCATGGGGAGCGAAAAAGCCGACGGTGTTGTAGCCCCAGTAGTTCGTGAGGCCCAGCTCGAGCAGGCGGGGCTCGCTCGCGAACTGGTGGACCGGAAGCAACTCAATGCTGGTAACCCCGAGCGCGGTGAAGTGCTCGATCATCGCCGGGTGCGCAAGTCCCGCGTAGGTGCCGTGCAGGGCGGGGGGAACCTCGGGGTGGCGCTTGGTCATTCCTTTGACGTGACCCTCGTAGATGACCGTCCGGTCCAGAGGCACGAGGGGTTTGCGCGCGCCGCACCAGTCGAAATCGCCGGCGACGACCACTGATCGCCATCCGCGGAAGCCATTGGATGCGAGGCCCCGTGCGTAGGGGTCGATGAGCAGCGTGGAGGGATTGAACGTGTTCCCGGGGCCCTGCGGTCCATCCACCTGGATCGCGTAATGGGTTCCCGGGCGCAGCCCCGCCGCATACGCCGACCAGATGTCACCGTCGGTGCGCGCCAGCGGAACAGTCTCGACGACCCAGTCCAGGTCGTCGTTGTCGAAGATCAGGAGGTCGATCGAGGATGCGTGCGCTGACCAGACCCGCAGCGTGCCGCCACCGTCATGCAGCCGGACACCGAGGTCGTCGAACCGCGGTGACAGGAGACCGGCGTCGGTCGTGTCGGCGCGCGAAAGTACAGCTGACTCGGGGATCGGCATGCGTAGAGCATAACGACGCGGTGCCTGCCGCAGACGGGTCTGCCGCAGGCGTCGGCGGCCCACGACCCCGGGGCAGTGGCACAGTGGAGTGCGTGAGCATCTACCTCGACCATGCGGCCTCGACGCCGCTGCGTCCTGAGGCGCGCGAGGCCTGGCTGCAAGCGGCGTCGGTCGTCGGCAATGCGTCGTCGATCCACGCGAATGGCCAGAGTGCGCGGCGAGTCCTGGAGGATGCTCGTGAACGGCTCGCTGCGGCGGTGGGTTGCGACCCGATCGAGATCGTGATCACCTCCGGTGGGACCGAAGCCGTGAACCTCGCCCTGAAGGGGCTCTGGCAGACCCGTCGCGCCGGCACCTCCGACATCGTCCTGCCTGACGGTGAGCATCACGCCTCCATCGACCCCGTGGACTGGATCGCGAGGCGCGATGGTGCCGGCATCCGGAGTGTGCCACTCACAACCCGGGGAGCCATCGACGCTGCCGAGTTCGCGGCGGCTCTCCCTGGGGCCGCTCTGGCAACGGCGCTTGTCGCCAACAACGAGGTGGGGACGGTCAACCCCGTCGCCGATCTTGCCCGGGCGGCAGCCTCGGAGCGCGTGCCGCTCCATCTGGACGCCGTTGCGGCGTTCGGCCACATGCCGGTGTCGTTCGCGGGCCTGCGCGGAGATGCTCGGCCCGGAGCCGGACTCCTCGCCATGAGCCTGTCAGCGCACAAGGTCGGCGGACCGATCGGGGTGGGCGCTCTCGTGGTCGCCCGCTCTGCCCGACTGGACCCGCTGCTGCACGGCGGTGGTCAACAGCGCGGACTGCGCTCGGGGACCCAGGACATCGCTGGAGCGGCGGCCTTCGCGGTAGCTGCCGAGCTCGCGGTCAGGGAGCTTGCCGAAGAGTCGGCGCGCTTGTCGGGGATGCGCGATCGGCTGATCGCTGGCGTGCTCGCCACGATCCCCGCGGCCGAACTGCTCGGTGATCCGGTCGATCGCCTATCGGGGAACGCGCACATCCTCTTTCCTGGGGCGTCGGGGGAGTCGCTTCTCTTCCTGCTCGACATGGCCGGGGTCTCGGTGTCGACGGGGTCGGCGTGTCAGGCCGGTGTTCCCGAGCCGTCCCACGTCGTGACGGCCATGGGCAGAAGCGATCGGGAGGCGCGCGAGGTGCTGCGGTTCACCCTGGGGCGCTCGACGACGGATGCCGACATCGACGCGGTTCTGCGGGTGCTTCCTGATGCGGTCGAGCGGGCGCGGGCGGCATCCGGGTCCCATACAGATGGCCGCTCGTAGACTGGGACCATGCGTGTTCTTGCGGCCATGAGTGGCGGAGTCGACTCCGCCGTCGCCGCGGCGCGCGCTGTGGATGCCGGCCACGAGGTCGTCGGGGTGCATCTCGCGCTCTCGCGCGCCGGAGGGACGCTGCGAACGGGCAGCCGCGGCTGTTGCACGATCGAGGACGCGATGGATGCTCGCCGCGCGGCCGATCGCCTGGGCATCCCGTTCTACGTCTGGGACTTCTCGGAGCGGTTCCGCGACGAGGTGATCGACGATTTCATCGCCGAGTACCGGGCCGGGCGCACGCCGAACCCGTGCATGCGCTGCAACGAGAAGATCAAGTTCGCAGCGCTGTTGGAGCGCGCGATCGAGCTCGGCTTCGATGCCGTCTGCACCGGCCATTACGCGACCCTCGTCGAGACGCCGGAGGGCCGCGAGTTGCACCGGGCGTCGGATGCGGCGAAAGACCAGTCGTATGTGCTCGGCGTGCTCGACGCTGACCAGCTTGCGCACTGCCTGTTCCCGCTCGGTTCGACCCCGTCGAAGGCTGTCGTGCGCGCCGAGGCGGAGGAGCGGGGCCTGACCGTTGCGCACAAGCCCGACAGCCACGACATCTGCTTCATTCCCGACGGCGACACGAAAGGGTGGCTGGCTGAGCGCGTCGGGGTCGCTGAAGGGCCTATCGTCGATCGTTCCGGCGCCCAGGTGGGCACTCACGATGGTGCCCACGCCTACACGGTCGGTCAGCGCCGCGGGCTCGCACTCGGCACTCCGGCTCCTGATGGCAAGCCGCGGTTTGTTCTCGAGATCCGACCCGTGACCAACACGGTGGTCGTCGGGCCGAAGGAGGCTCTCGCGACCGCCGAGATCGCCGGATCACGGGTGACCTGGGCGGGGCGGGCGCCCGATGCGGCATCCTTCGCGTGCGACGTACAGATCCGCGCCCACGCCGATCCGGTTCCCGCGCGTGCAGAGATCCTCGACGGCGAGGTCGTGGTCACGCCCGATGAGCCCCTCGACGGGGTCGCTACCGGGCAGACAGCGGTGCTCTACGACGGCACGCGCGTCATCGGCCAGTTCACGATCGATCGCACGAGGTCGGCTGTTCCCATCGAGGCGTGAGCAGCGGCATCCTGTGTCGGCCTGCCGTGTCGTGGGTGGTGCCTAAACTGCACTCGTGGCCACGAACGACGTTTCCCCTGCATCTGTGACGATCCCGGATGCGGAGCTCGCGCGGCTCAGTCTCGACGATGCTCGGGCGGAGGCCTCGCGCCTTACCGACCTCATTGTCGATGCCCGCGAGGCGTACTACGGGCGCGACGAGGTCATCGTCGACGACGCCACGTACGACACGTGGATGCAGCGGCTGGAGGCTCTCGAGCGACTGCATCCCGAAGTTCAGGGGCAGGATTCGCCGACGCTGTTGGTCGGTGCAGCGTCCGGCACGCTGTTCTCGCCGGTCGAGCACGCCGAGCGGATGCTGAGCCTCGACAATGTCTTCAGCGACGAGGAATTCCGGGCCTGGGCTGCACGCGTGCAGCGTGACGTCGGCGGCTCAGTTCGTTACCTGTGTGAGCTCAAGATCGACGGTCTCGCCCTGTCGTTGCGCTACGAGCACGGGCGGCTCGTGTCTGCTGCCACGCGGGGCGACGGACGCGTCGGAGAGGACGTGACCGAGAACGTCCGGGACGTGGCCGGTATCCCGACCGCGCTTGCCGGGACGGGACATCCTGAGCTTGTCGAGGTGCGTGGTGAGGTGTTCTTCACCGTGGCTGACTTCGAGTCGCTCAACGCCTACCAGGAGTCGATGGGAGATCGCCTGTTCGCGAATCCGCGGAACGCGGCATCCGGGTCGCTCCGGCAGAAGCGCGAGGGCAAGAACGAGCGCCAGCTCGAGGCGATGCACGAACGGCTCTCGCGGCTGCGGCTGACCGTCCATGGCATCGGCGCCTGGCCGAATCCTCCGGTAGCGACCCAGAGCGAGGTCTATGGGCTGCTGGAGTCGTGGGGTTTGCCGGTGAGTCGGTACTTCACGGTCGCAGAGTCAGTCGATGCCGCCGCCGATTACATCCGCCACTACGGCGAACACCGTCACGATGTCGAGCACGAGATCGACGGTGTCGTCGTGAAAGTCGATGAGTTGGCTTTGCACGACGAGCTGGGCGCGACGAGCCGCGCGCCGCGGTGGGCGATTGCGTACAAGTACCCGCCCGAGCAGGTGAACACGAAGCTGCTCGACATCGTCGTTTCGGTCGGGCGAACCGGCCGCGCGACACCGTTCGCCGTTATGGAACCGGCGCGTGTCGCGGGCAGCGTCGTACGTCAGGCGACGCTGCACAACCAGGACGTCGTGAAGGCCAAGGGGGTCCTCATCGGCGACACGATCGTCATCCGCAAGGCCGGCGATGTCATTCCCGAAGTCCTCGGGCCGGTCGTCGAGTTGCGTGACGGCAGCGAACGCGCATTCATCATGCCGACGCACTGCCCCGAGTGCGGCTCTCCGCTCGCCCCCGCCAAAGAGGGCGACATCGATCTGCGGTGCCCGAACACGCGATCGTGTCCGGCCCAGGTTCGCGGTCGGGTCGAGCACATTGGTTCGCGCGGCGCTCTCGATATCGAGGGGCTCGGTGAGGTGTCAGCTGCCGCCCTGACGCATCCGTTGCGGCCCGAGGTGCCGCCGCTGGTCACCGAGGCGGGGCTGTTCGATCTGCGTGCCGAGGACCTGTTTCCAATCGACGTCGAGGTGCGCGATGCCGAGACGGGGCTTGTTCGGCTCGATGCCGACGGTGAGCCGGATGCGCGCAGCCCGTTCCGTCGTCAGCGCAGGTCTCCGCTGGAAGGTCGTGCGCCGACAGCGTCGCGCCCCGATCCCGTGTTCGATCCTGAGGGGCCGTTCGATGGGGATGCCGACTTCATTCTGTCGGCGGCGGCGTATGAGCTGCTCG
>MDTC01023212.1_pt1 | contig 13842 bp, 12 predicted proteins | sample 811181 | NCBI WGS metagenome assembly MDTC01 (sample SAMN05326644, study PRJNA326480) | marine metagenome | isolation source: seawater | place: Pacific Ocean: North | collected 2011
TCACCCGTTGGGAATAATTGCCGAAATGGCGCAGGACGTGACTAGAAGAAATCCCGGCGAAGGGTGTGCAGGCATTGCGAGAGGCGAATATCAGTTGCCCTTTGGATAAAGGGGTGTTCTCGCAAAGCGAAAGCTTGCGAGCTTTCTCCTGGCAACTTAACCACTGCCAAGTTGTGCTGTGGCCAAGCGCAGATGATGCAATATCCCGTCACGAGCGGTGGCCTGGCAAGCAAGAAGGCACTATTTTCTGACATTAGTGTTGGATCCTTGCTAGGTTCGATGAGCTGGCCTGATTGTGAATAGTCATGGCCAGCCATCCCAAATGCACTCATGGACGATTATCATCGCCCGTGAGTGACACTGTATCTAACGTCGATTCTGCTCTGGGCTTGATCATATGGTTGGAGGTGAGGGCGTAGCCGTCCTGGGTGATCAGGCTTGCCACGACCATACCTTCCGGGACCCTGAAACAGTTTTCCGTAATGTCCAGACCGCGAAGAATTTGTTGAGGAGTGTCGCCGAAAAGCCTTGGGCATTGATTCTTGCTTTCACTTTTGGTGGTGCCTCTGATAACTCTTTCGCTTGGTTTCGGAGGACGCGCAGATGGCTCTCTCATAGGTCGAACATTAGACAACCCAATAGCGTGATACTTAAGATCCAGAGAAGGTGTCAAATGGAAAAGCCCTAATCACACTAACTTCAGCGTGAGAGGGGCTCTTGATAGGGTTGTCTACGTGCTATTTCTTCTTAACCCACTCCTTCTCAATTGCTACGGCTTCGAGCGCCGCCAAGGGCTGGAATCCTTCGGCCCAGAAGCCATGACGCACCAGATACTGAACGGCACGGTGCATTTGCATAATTTCACCTTTGGCATCGTCTCCTTTGTTGGCTGCCAATTTTGGCGCGGCATTGGCGTAGGCACGGACCATAGTCAGCACACTATCATTGGTCTTTTGATGTTTTTGATAGTAAAGTGACTCCATCATACGGAGCATCTTGGCGTTGCCTTTCAACTTCACGGCGTCTTCACGAATTTCTGCTGCGATTGCTGCGCGTTTGGCCATGGTGGCTTCTTCGCTCAGGTAACCATTGGTGCCACCTTCGACTGCGCGTGGTGGCAATGGGCGGTACCAGATGTTGCGATAGCGCACATTGTTGCCGTGATCTTGCAGCTTCAAGGGGCCCTGCTCAGGAAAGACCTTGGACTTGGAGCGTCCGTGATGCCCGCCGCCGCCCTCCAGCGGGGTGTGGTCTTGCACGAGCACACCATTGATGAAGACAGTCATGTATCCTGGATCGACTTCTTTGCCGTCCTTATGAACCGGGCGACGGAAGATGATGTCATAAGTGTTCCACTGTTTTGGTGGACGCAAACTATTGGCCATGGGTGGATTGACACCGTAGATAGAGCCCGCAAAGCCATCGGCGTAGGTGGGATTGTGATAATTGTCTAGAACCTGCACCTCTGTCATGCCCATAAGGAAGATACCGCTATTACCGCGACCTTGACTACTACCTTTGACCGGGAACGGCGCAGTCCATTCCACATGCAATTGGCAATCGCCAAAGTGCTGTTTGCTGCGGATTCCACCAGCGCCCGGGACGCACTGCAAGGTGCCGTCATTGAGGATCCAGAATTTTTCAGGGTCAGGGTGCTGCCTATCAGATTCCCAATTGGCGAGGCCCTTCTCGGTCCCGTCGAACAATACGATGGCATCGGAAGGCGGTGCGCCTGGTGTATCGCTCACTTCTACCCGTGCTGGCTGAGGGCGGTTGGGATCGTGGATGCCCCAAGGATGGTTAGCATCCGGAGGATCACCATAGAAAGGGCCATCTGCGTTAGCTTGAAACGCTGCCAAAAGTGACAGCAGAGCAAGTGTTTTCAAAGATTTCACTGCTTGCATAGGCAATTTCGATAGCGGTAGAAGAGAATCAGGGCAAGAGTCATGTCAGCCAAGTTTGGCTGAAACGGTGCCCAATCACAGGAAATTCATGCAACCCATGTCTAAGAATCTTCTCACCATGGGCCTTTGGTTGGTTTCATTCAATGACCTTTGTCCTCGGATGGATTCTCAACCCGAGCGCGCCTCAGAATGATCGCTCATTGCTGAGCTCGCCATCGATTTTGACTCAGATGGAACAAGCTGGTGCTCAATCTGCCGACCGGGGAGGTGCGATAGTTGTAGATCCCTCTGTGGTGGGTGATCAAATGACTTCAGGCAACATGCAAGCTGCGATGGCTGCATATCAAGCGGAGAGAGATCCCTTGAAGCGAGCTACGATTTTTGCCGGATTGTTAGAAAGACTCGGTTACGATTCCCTGTTACACAAACTTACTTGTTTTCCTCTTTCGGTTCAAGCCGTGCAGCCCATCGGATCGCTTCAATAATGTGCTGGCGACCAAACGGTGTCTCTAGCGATCGCACATCGTGGCCAAGTTCGGTGTAGAAGAAGCGCCCGTCGTTCAGCGTGTTGGTCCAGGCAATAGGGTGATCCTTGCCCATGGCTTTTCCGCCAAGTTTAACGAACAACTCGCGCACTGGTTCATAGCTGGATTCGTCTACACGCAGAAGCACTTGGAATCCAGGTTTGCCAGTAACCACTTCATCGTGATTGGTCCAATCGGCCTTGAGTAGAAAGGACTCGCCTTGGCCTTTCACTGTGGGATGGCCCTTGGCTTTCGGATCGACAAGCACACGTGCTTCCAAGTATTCAGAATCACTATCAAAGTCACATCCGGCAAGCTTGTTGAACCAAGCCCATTCTTTCTGGCGTACCAACGCAGCATGCAGCGCTACGATGCCGCCACCTTTGGCATACCATTCTTGCACACTCTTCATCTGCTTCTCATTGAGCAGAGCTGGCATTTCGGTGTTGTTGTTTAGAACGAGCACTTTGTAACGACTCAAGATCTTTTCCAAATCGGCGGGTGTCTCGGACACATCCACTTGCATGCCCAAGTCATCACTCAAGCGAGCCAACCAACCATTGATGGCCACAGTCTCGGGGTGTCGATACCACCCGGTTCCCGTGAATACCAACACAGAGCCCAAGTTCTTGGGGCTGCGGTCAGGTTTCTTCTCGGGCACTGCTGCGCCGAGGAAAGCCCCTGAAAAAATGAGTGACAGAGTCGTTGAAAACAGAAGTTTGGGAAGTGTCATTGTGGATTGAACAAAGGACAGTTGGGATTGGTTGCTCGGAAACTACGGCTTCACAGGCTTGCCAAAAGTATCAACTTCGACGCGTGCTGCCGCCGATAGTGGAGGCTGCATCATCTTGGCAATCACGCGCTCCAGCTTCATACGTGCCGCTTGTGCCTCGGGAGTAAGCTCGTCCAAATCGAGGGGGCACTTCACGTAATCCTTCGCCTTTGATATCATACAGGCGTTGATCGGAGAACCACTTGTAGCGATGGTCGAGCTCAAAGATTGAGCGCTCGAACTTGTCTTTGGCCCAACCAGGCCTTGGATCATACCAAAAGAACGCCCAATCACACAGCGTGCCGGTGTTTCCTGATAACTGCGGCGCAAACGATACGCCATCGGTGTGGGGCCATGCCTCTGTTATTGGATTGCCTGCGAGTTCTGCTAGGGTGGGGAAGAAGTCGGACGCTTCGATAAGGTCTGAATTGATGCTTGGCCGAATCTTGCCTGGCCAGTTGGCCACGAGTGGAACGCGAATGCCCGTCTGTGCAGTGGTGCTCTTGCCTCCAGGCACCTCCTGACCTTGGAAACGCGAATGAATTTTACGATCAGTGCCATTGTCAGAATAGAATAAAATCAACGTGTCGTCTCGCATTCCAAGCTCGGTGATCCCATCAACTAACTGACCCACCAAGTGATCCATGTATTGAACCATCTCTGGGTAATACTCAGTGCTCTCTTTCGATCGAGGGAGGGATCTTGCCAGGCTTTGGAAATCGGCGTTGGCCCATCGGCCAATAGGGGAGCGCCATGGGATAGTAAACAAACATTGGCTCTTCAGCATGCCCTTTCATGAAGTCGACGGAAAGGTCCTCGCCGTATTTGCCGTCCACATTTTCATGCAAAATACCATTGTGGAGAAAAGTCGGATTGCCGTAACGGGAGCCCTTCTCCTCGGTATGCAGTGAATGATAGAGCGAGTAAGCGTTAAACCCAGCATCGCGTGGGTGCATGCCGGCGCCACGGCGTTCTGCTGCGCCAGGAAAATCTGGTGGATCGTAGGACCTTAATTGCCACCTGCTAGCAATGCAGGTCTTGTAGCCGTAAGATTGCATGAGGTGGCCAAAGGTCTTTTCCGCTGTGGGCAAGATCCCAAAGTAGTGCCAATTGCGATGACTCTCGCGGCCGGTCATGATCTCCAAACGCGTCGGCGTGCACAGCGGCTGCGAATAAGCATGCGTGAAGCGCAGCCCAGTGCTGGCGAGTTTATCAATGTTCGGCGTTTGATAGGATTCACCGCCATAGCACTCCATGCCAATGTCATCAGCCATGCTGGGCATCACATTGCGAGGGCTCGTCTCTGCGGAAGACGAACTGAATACAGCGATCCAGGCGAAGAGCAAGGTTGGGCACAGACGCATAGTTGAGAGCCTAGGGCCCTTGGATTGCTTCGATCGAGAACAATTTGGAGGCACGGCTGTTCAATCAGGCTGCTCCTCTTTCTCCCACTGACGGTAGGCATCCTTGTAGGCGTCACTGCTAGACACCAAGGCTTCGTGGGAGCCGTCGGCCACCAAACGGCCGCCATCAAAGAATAGGATGCGTGGTGCTTGCCGTAGGAGATGGATGCGATGAGTCACCAGGATGGTGGTGCCTTCTCCTGCACGCGTGCGCACCAAGATCGACTCGCGAATCAGGCTTTCGCTCTCGGGCTCTACCGAAGCGGTTGGCTCATCCAGGAGGAGCAAGATAGGCTTGGCAAGAAAGGCACGTGTCAGGCTGAGGCGTTGGCGTTGTCCACCCGAAAGTTTGACGCCATTCTGGCCGACCTGGGTGTCGTAACCCTTGGGGAGATGGCGAATGAACTCTAGTGCGCTTGCTTCTGTCGCTGCCATGTCGAGCTCGACAGCAGTCGCCGTTGGTTTGGCATAGAGCAAGTTGTCTCGTATGGTGCCGTCGAATAGGTAACTCTCCTGGCCGACCAAGGCTATCGCTTGGCGTAGGCTATGAAGTTGTAGGGCGCGCACATCGATATTATCTACTAACACTCCTCCAGAAGTGGCCTCATAATACCGTGGGATGAGATTGAGCACCGTCGTTTTACCTGAACCACTACTACCTGCTATAGCGACAAATTCGCCTGGCTCCACCTCGAAACTGACATCTGTGAGGACGGGTTTGTCGGCAAGGTAGTGAAATGATAGATCATTCAACGTTACGGATCCGCGAGTGGGCGTTGGGAGTGGGCGTGCATGGTCAGCGTCCTCGATCACTACCGGGGCATTTAAGAGCTCGAATACTCGTGTTGCCGAGGCATGGGCCCGTTGCAGGATATCGCTGGTCTGGGCAATGGTGCGAATAGGACTTTGTAAGCGCCACCAGAAACCTCGATACGCCAGCAGGCCGCCCATCGTGAAGGATGGACTTTCGTTCATGATCAGCCACGCCCCAACACCTAACATGATCAGGTTGTTGATGAATCCAAACATGGACACCACTGGGAAGTATGTTTGGCGCAAACGGCTGGCTTGAACACTAGCCTTATAAAAGCCTTCGGCCTTGGCTGCGAAGACCTCGTTCTCGTCATGCTCACGCCCGTAGGCCTGTGTGACTTGCACACCAGCCAGCCGATCTTGCACGAATGAGCCGATGTGCCCGAGGCGTTTGCGTACTCCAGCATAAATTGCCTTCACCCGCAGATTGTAGATGCGGATGAATACAAAGGAGATCGCCAGGGGCAAGATTGAGACAGTGCCCACCAACGGGCTGATCCACAAGACCATGCCGGCCACGACGATGAAGGTTACCGCTTCGCCGATCAAACCAGTCAAACCCTGTAACACGGATTGTTCCATGGCATCGACATCACTGACAATGCGGGTGACCAATTCACCAGAGTGGGTGTCATGATGATAGGCCATCGATTGCACTTCAAATTTGTCGAACAAATCGACACGCACATCGCGAACAAAAGCTTGGCCTGTCTTCTCCAATAGGAAGGTGTGCATGGCATTGGCGCCGACACCGACCACGTAAGTGACAAACATCATGGAAAGCCAGAACACCAATGAGGAACCTGTGAGGCTGCCGTCCAGCAAAGCATCTGCGACGATACCCCAGACCATAGGGTGAAAGTTGGTAAGAGGTACTGCCAATACGAGTAATCCAAGCGAAGTCAGCAGATGCTTGCGATAGGGGTGCAACCGTGTCCAGACCTGTCGGACGATGGATTTACTAGCCTCTTTAGCCATGATCACCTGAACGCCTCCACAGCTTTGCCACTCGGCAAGACCATTTCACCACTATGTGCGGATCGTGTGCCTGGCGTGGGCGGGTTTAGGTGGTCTCTAAAGGTGAAGACGGCAGAAAATTTGGGTGCTGAAGACAGGTTCGGGCCAGCACTGTGCAAGGTTAAGCAATGGAAGAACAATACATCGCCGGGTTCCAGCTGAACCTCAATGGCACTCTCGATCAGATCTTGATTCTGCGGAGCGTCTTTGCGAAAGAACGAACGGCTATCAAACTGCGAAGCCTCAAAGCGATCGTGATGCGAGCCAGGGATGACTCGCAGACAACCATTATCAGGCTCTTCATTGCCCAAAGCCACCCAGACCGACACCAAGTTACTAGTTTTGAAATCCCAATAGCGGAAATCTTGATGCCACTGCGTTTCACTACCACCATTGGGCGCCTTGGTCATCACGCAATTATGATGGCCTAAGGGCATCACGACGTTTTTCGTACTGAGAAAGTTTCGCAGGCGATTATGAATAGGTGCTTCTGTCAGTATTTCATGGAATAATGGGGTGCGCATGAAGGCATAGCGCAAACGTCGCACCACCTCATGCCGGCCCTCCTGCAATTTGGTCGGATCGGCATCGGGCAACGTGACCTCGGTTTCAAACTCAACGGGAGAAACGGCCTCTTGCCAGTCATACTGTACGACCGCCTTGAGCCGAGCGATTCTGGCAGGATCGATCAGATTGCGGACAGTGAGAAAGCCCTGGTCCTGGAATTCGGTGTTCTCGTTGTGATTAAGCATGGTCTAAGGACTTGGAAGGCCGCTATCCGCCCCTGTCCAGTGGCATTCACGTTCGTGGCGTAATCGACCTCATCTACTTTATTTTCCATGTTGACCTTTCAAAAGAATACTTTCGTTGACATTGCTTACCTTACCTTGCCACCCGCATAGCACCGTTCCTACCAAATCGATATATGTTAGGTTAAACGTGTTTGCATTGGCCGCCACCACCAGAAAGCTGCCAGGCTGTAAGATGGTGCCATCGGGGAAGATGTAGGCGACACCGTGAGTGAATTTCCATCCGCTCAGATCGGCAGCTTCATCAGTGGCTAGCAAGTGAAGTTCCAACCACTCTTCGGCCGGATTCTCGGTAGGCCTCTCCTGCGGTAGGAACATGATTTCGTTGATCAATGGCGCTGCCTCTATGGTAACCAGCGTCATTGAACATAGAAAGCAGAGTCGTATGGAATCCAAAGGACGGCACATCAAATAGAACAGAATTCGAGGGTTAAGAAAGGAACGAATGAATCAGTCTCCTCCCTCCATGACACTGTCAAGTGGGTGGCCTACGGAGTCGGCTTGGGAAAACGACGTATCGAGCTCACGCGCTTGTAGGTCTCCCAAACATCGCCATAGCCCAAGACCCGAGGATCCCCGGTCTTCTTGAGATGTTCTTTCAGTTGACTGACTAATCGATTTTTTACGTTTTGGTGTGTTGGCAAGTTTGCTAAATTAGTGAGATTGCCAGGGTCTTTGACCACATCAAACAGCTCAAATTCGGGCCGTCTATCGACCGCCAAGTGAAAGAACTTGCTGATCTCGGGATCGTTACGCCCTTCAAGCAAATAAGTCAGCGATGGGCAAGCATCAATGTCATGGTAGCCGCCGTGCATGGGACCCAATTGGTTGTTCGCATGAAATTTCTGTGGAGCGCCAGCCGGCCAACGGTCCGGTTTCACATTCCAGATCAAGAGATGCTCATGAGTGCGCAGACTGCGAATGGGGTAGGCCAGATTGTTCCAACGTGAGGAGGAATGCCGTTCCCGGGCAGAATAAGCCGCATTGCGATCCATCTCGACTCGTAAAGAATCGGAGGCAGGTGATCTCAACAGACTGAGCATACTGCGACCACTTGCTGTCGTTGCTATTGGGATTTCGGCCGCTTCTAACATCGTGGGAGCGTAATCGATGAATTGAATGAGATCACTCACGGTTCGCCCTCCAGGCACTTGCTCTGGCCATGAAATGGCGAGGGGCAAATGGATTCCATATTCATAATTGTTAGCCTTGGCACGTGGAAAAGGCATTCCATTGTCGCTGGTGACGATCACCAAGGTATTGTTCAGTTCACCTCGTTTCTCAAGTAGGTCTAACATCTTGCCAAGGTGAGAGTCGAACCACTCCACCTCCACCAAGTAATCGAGCACGTCGCTTTTGATTTCGTCATGATCTGGCAAGAAAGGCGGCACTACCGTGCTCTTGAGATCCTTTCCGGCCTTCAAACCGCTGCCCTTCTCATACTTACGGTGCGGTTCCGAGGCGCCATACCAGAAGAAGAATGGTGCCTCGTCTTCACATTGTTCTAAGAAGGCTTCGAAATTCGCTGCGTAATCTGTGCTGCGCAAACCTGAGAAGGGTGGCTTGTTCTTGATCTGGTTGAACTCTGGGCCAGCTGGATTGCGTTTGAAGCCAAGATGCTTCCAGTTCCCGGGCCCCCACAGCTTGCCAGTCGCACCCACCACGTAGCCTGCTTGCTCCAACAATTTGGGAAACACGGGAAACCTAGGATCAAAGTAACTGGCGTGCGTTCCAGCATGTTTGATTTCCCAGGTATTGCGGCCAGTGAGAATCGCCGCCCTGCAGGGACTGCATCCCGGAGAAGCCGCAATTGCCTGAGTGAACAAGACACCAGACTTCGCAACTCGATCGAAGGCCGGCGTTTTCACACTGGTGCAACCATATGCAGACGTGTGGATCCAGGATTGATCATCTGAGATCGCAAACAGTATGTTAGGCCTCTTGGCAATTAAAGGTGATGGTAATAATGTCAGTGCGAGAATGAAAAACGCGCGAATCATTAGTAGATTAGTTGGTGATTGTAACCTTATCGATTTGCCAGCAGTTATCATAGGGCTCTTCCTGGTCCCTGGGCAAATGAAATTCGAGCACAAACTTCTAACCGTGCACATTGGCTGGTACCAGACTGTGATTCCGCTTCGCCTCCAGAGTTGGCTCAGAAGGTCAGGTTCTTGATGTGGAAGAGAAGGTGGCCATCCTCAACGAGGGAATTCAAGCGCCCACTTTCGGCCTTTTCTGTTGCATTAATGCGATAATGAATGTCGAAAATTTGCGCCGACTTGTCGCTTTCTTCCGGAGCCAATTGAGCGATGTGATGGATCGTGCCGTGGAGCATTGCTGTCAGCACCTACTTGCATCGCGACATGTTTCATTCCGGCAGTGGTATTGTCATTGGGGTTGCGGACATAACCTTTGGTGAGGTCCATGGCCCTTCCTAAATCAAAAATCGTCTTGGCATTGATTGAACGCACGTCCGACCACCCACTGCCATCGGAGTCGTGCGGGGTATCTTCGGATATAGAATCCTCAGTAAGCCCCTCGCTGTCGAATAGCTCCCTCTAGTGTGAAGAAAGAGCCTGCTCGTAAATCGATATGGAATACTAGTAGCGTTAGAAAGGCGTGAACGTTGTGGGTTAACGGACGAGGCTTCATGAGATCAAGAGTTTAGGTTGTCCAAGTTTCAAGTGTAAGAGGAATTTATTTGGGATTCCAAGTGACTTTCTAAGCACTGCCCACCAGCAATCAACAGATCCAAGGCTGTGATTGTTTGATCACCAATTGGCACTCACTATCAATCTTGAGTTTGATTTCTACGGCGAACTTTAGGTCATTAGGGTTACACTGATAGAGTGTTGGCAAACTCTCTGTGCAGAGTGCCAGATGTTTGCGCAGTTGCGTGAGGTGAATCTCACTCAGACGTGAATTTTTGTCCTCGGGTTCTCTGGCGTCAGACGCGATTTATCGCCCATCAGGTTTGAACCCGCCTGAACAGTGTTCCTTCGAACTGGAATCTTCGTCGGTGAGCGTCACTCCCCCAAGATCGATATCTTTTGAATCTCGTCGTTACGAGGCCTAACCGATTGGCGGAGACGAGTTCATTGATTCGGATCTTAGCGGCCTTGGTGAGAAATAGAAACAGCAGCAAATAACGATGCACGGAGTTATGGGCGGGCGACGCGCAAGCGCACGAACAGGACACGGTTACCTAGATCTTGAGTGGTCCCTTTGCTGCGCCATGTCACGGTGTCATTGGAGGCTTCTATACGTTCAAAGACATTGTCTGAGGACGTCCACGTTTGGAGATCAGACGACACATCCATGTGATAGGCAAAGTCCTTGGCATCGAGGTTGCGCGAGGTTTGAAACGTCCAGTAACGCACGTTGCCAATGATTTCTTCTTCAAGGCCAATATTGGAGAGACCAGAACTTGGGTCTGTATCGCTAGTACCAAGAGCTTCCTCCATGAAGGCAGTCAGCCCGTCATGATCTGAATCTTGACCGAGACCTGTCGGTTCGCTGGTCTCCAGGGTTCCGGGTGACCCACCCACCTTAGCGCTAGCTTTCCAGTTGTCGGGATATTCGCCATTCATGGTTTTGGGTTCTTTCAATGTCAGGCTAGGTCCCAAGCCATCGGGTTCTGCCGGCCAAGAGCCTTTGTCATTGTATTCTAACTCTTGCAAGACCACGCCATCTTGTAAACTTACGCGCAGTATTTCTCCACTATCACTGAGCTTGAACCCAGTGAATTCACCAGCGATTGGTAAGCCTTGACCATAACGCATCTCAAAGGCCTCGCGATTGGCGACAGCAATGGCGACAGCACTTGGAGCGAGGTCGGTGATATCTGAGTTTGAAAATTCAAAACGCACCCCGTTTGTGAGGGCGACGTCTAACAAGCTGACCGCTGAATCGCGTTTGTTATACAGTTCAATGAACTCAAAGTCATTGCGAGCGTCGAAACCGGCTGCGATTTCTTCAGCACTAGGCGACGCAGGGCGATAATGTATTTCGGAGATTACTAGGTCACCAGCAACAGGCCTTTCACCAAGATGGAAAGTTGCCTCCACCAGAGGGCTCCAAAGGCCGTTGTTGAACAGACTTGATCGGAAGGTTCGTGCTTTCACTGTTACCGTTTCGTTTAGTGCGAGACCAGGTCCATCGCGGTCAAATAGCAACGCTTGATCGTTGCGCTTGCCACCAGGCATCCGTGGGTCGGAGCCATCTACTGTGTAGTAGAAGTCGCCAGTCTCAGGGTTGAACAACGAGCCAGCATTCAAATTCAAAACAAATCCGGATTCAATCGCGCCACCCTGTTGGTTGAAGTTTGGAGCCTGAATATTGTCAGGGTAGAAATCGCGGGTCTTGAACATCGATAGCATGACGTCTGCCAAGGTCCCGAAATGCCGATCCATGATATCTTCTTGGTATTTGACCCAGGCGTCGGGTTTGTAATGCCGCCAACGCGCCGACTCAGCAATGAAGGCGATCTCAAGTTCATCCACTCGCCGTTGCAATCGCGCAACCATCTTTTCTGGTGTCATGGCACCGTCATTGGTGAAGTGTTTGTGAATGAGATCGGCAAGAAACATTTGATGATCGATGTGATTCTCGCTGAACAAATGGGTATTGAATCGGCCCGGCCCAGCGGTTCGGAAACGACTGTTGCCCCCATTGTGCTTACTCTTGATCAACCAACCATCGGCATCTTTCATGTAGAATGTGAATGGCACGCCCAAAGTTTTCGAGCCCACCGCTTGCATTTCACTTTCGGAATTACCAGATGACCAGACCATCATAAACTCATAGTAGTCCTTGAGATCGACATGTCCTTGCAAGGCTTCCCACGGCGAGTCACCGCGTGCCAGGCTCTCGACCTCTTTCCAATAATCTTGATTACCGTCGAAAGCTTTGGCATCGTTTGTAAAATTGTCATTGCGATTGATGGCATCGTAATCCTCTTCGTTACCCCCAAAGTAACTGGCATGCATCGCTGCATTCCAACGTTCTCGGAGATGATATTGCCCATTGTAGTTGCCATTGATATAGACATGCACAAAGCGTCCATGCGGCGCGATGCCTCCCATTTCTAACATCGTATCATCGACGAATCGGTTCGACAGATAGGCGCCCCGTTGCTTCATATCGTGTGAGCCAGAGCGCAAATTCAGTGAGTCGAATTCTTCAACAGGAGCTACGCCGCTCTCATGTCCGCGGAAGACTGGATATTTCAGTGTGCTTGTGCCATATTCCTTTCGAAACTGCAGGCGATAGGAGTATTTGGTGTGATCCGTGTAATAGCCGCCAAAGCGAGACACGCCGGCGTCCACTTGGAAGCCTTTGCTGCCATCTCCATTGAGCCATTCGACCGAGATCTTGGATTCATAGTCGTTGATTGCGACCCCATTGAATCGAGACTGCCCTTGGCCGCGTTTCACCAAATGCTCGTCATCATCAATGACGATAGAAATCGATGGGATTGCTTTCAGGGCGTCGTCCATTTGTGGTCCCCAGACATCGGATTCTGTCACCGAAGTCTGCATTTTCGACTGGGCGGCTACATCGCCAGTAAACAAGTAGGTTTGGGTGTCTACATTACTTTGTCCCATACCATCTTTGAATGCTGCCGCACGCAAGACAGTGGTTTTATCGATGGTGATGGGGCCATCATAGACATGCTCGATGACACCTGAAAACAAATTGCCCTCAGAAGGTTCGCGTCCGCTGGTGGTGTAGATGATCGTTGCACCAGGAGTTTCGGTGGTGATCTCCACCTGAATCGGCTCGTGATAGAATCCTCGATCGGTTGAGAATTTTGTATCATTTACAAAGTCCTGAAGAGGATTCTGATTGGCGCCTAAAGGTGTTGCCGTCTGAAAGAAGGTCTCTTCACCATCAGCAGTGATACCGTAAGAAAAGCCACGCCGTTGGTTGGGCAGATCTTCATAAGCGTGTGAAATAGTGACTCCATCAGGCTTGGTTAAGGCCAAATACTCAGTGCCAAGCGAAAGCTTGAAGCTGGTGTGGACATCGGAGCGGAACAGCGAATTGGAAGACTCTTTCCCGGAAACATAGACTAGCCCATAACCTTTGGCTGGGAGTTTCTTTCGCGGAAACTCCCACTTGGTCAAGTTGTCGTTTTCATTAGTTAGATACCAGCCCTTCAGGTCCGCATCCTCGTCACTGCTATTATAGATCTCAATCCAGGCGGAAAGATCTTCATCGCCGTCCTCCGGCCCAGTCAGATTGATCGTCACCAATTCGGTTATGGTGAGTTCCGCTGATGAGGCTTGAAGCAAGCCGAGCGCTGCGGCCAGGATAAGAAAAAGAGGGCAAAGTAAAGGCGTTTTCATGACGTTAACGTGGAAACGTATCAAGGGAATCCATGAAACCCAAGCCTAACATGCAGAGATTAATTCCCTTCTGTGGACTTGAATGTCCTCCTTACTGAGACTGAAATATGAGCAGATAGAGTTAAGTCAGCACTAAAACTTGAACTGGGCCAGTGATCACTGCACATTTTATCCGCCTTCTCATTGGGCCTGTTAAATTCTCCACGAGCACTCCATTAGCTTTTAAGGTTTTGTTAGATAAGAGATAAGA